>Ga0209538_1000388_pt1 | contig 26151 bp, 15 predicted proteins | sample BarGraNGADG00211_2_FD_184492 | JGI IMG/M metagenome (GOLD analysis project Ga0209538, IMG submission 184492) | Arctic peat soil microbial communities from Barrow, Alaska - Barrow Graham LP Ref core NGADG0004-211 (SPAdes) (version 2) | ecosystem: Environmental > Terrestrial > Soil > Wetlands >... | reverse complement strand
CCACCTGCCTTGTTACAAGCTTCGATGGCTTTTTTGAATGCTTCTGTGCAATCAGTTGTTCCATCTCCCTTTGCTCCGTAATTAAGGATTGAAAAATCTTTAGCAGGAAAGACTGGCGCCTTGATGACAGCTAAAATATTTTTTAATTGTGCCCATCCTTTTGCAGCAGTAGCTGGATTTTGTTGCGTATTGCCCATCAGAAATGATAATGAAAATAAGGCGAGCAGCGCAGATGTTCTAAGTGTATTTTTATGATTCATACCTGTTTTTATTTAATGTTGCTAAATTAGTTTAAACATTGAGTGATTATTATTCTGATTTTGCTAAATACTATTCCTGAATTATAATCTTAGAATATCCTGATGGCAAAAAATACAGATCACATATCGAAAATTATAGTTCAAATATAAGTTAAAAATATGGTCTTTTAGTCGATTTTACCGCTTTTCGAGTTATCTTTACAAGAGTTTAAAATGGACAAACCGGAATAGCATAAAGCAAAAATGGTATATCAAGTGGTAGGGGTACCAGATATATTTGTGGATAATAAACCTATCAAAAGCAATTTTCGGAATGTCGCTGAAGCAAACGGTTAAATGATTGTTAATGTGATCTCTGAAAATTGTAATTCAAACATTTTTATCAAACAATTTTTAATTAATAAATTATGAAGTGTTTATACAAAAATTTAAAACAGGGTACTTATTGGTTTAAGTTTAGCATTCCACTTTTCTCCTTTATCATGTTGTTCAATGTGTCACTTATGGCACAAACAGTAGATATTAAAGGGGTAGTTACGGATGCTGCGACCAAGGAATCACTTCCGGGTGTAACTGTTAAAGTTGAAGGCAACAACTTAGTTGGAACAACAACGGACCTCAATGGAAATTTCAAGTTAAAAGTAAATGCAAAAGCAGAGAAGCTCTCTTTTTCATTTGTTGGGTATGTTACACAAAGTGTCGCAATTGCCGGAAGAGCCGTTATTAATGTCAGTCTTGAAGCTGATATTAAAAGACTCGATGAAGTTGTAGTTATTGGATACGGTACAATGAAAAGAAGAGACCTGACCGGTTCAATTTCTTCAGTAAGCGGAAAAGCGCTCCAAAGTATACCGGTTACATCAACTGCTCAGGCAATAACCGGTAGAATGGCAGGTGTGCAGGTTACAACGACTGATGGATCACCTGATGCCGACGTATTAATACGTGTACGTGGTGGTGGATCTGTAACTCAGGATAATTCGCCATTATATATTGTAGATGGTTTTCCTGTAAACAAAATCAGTGATATCGATCCCAATGATATTGGTAGTATTGATGTTCTGAAAGATGCATCTTCAACTGCTATTTATGGAGCCCGTGGTGCTAATGGGGTAGTTATCATCACAACAAAAAGTCCCCAGGGTGGCAAAACAACGGTTACATATAATGGATATGTACAGGTTAAAACATTACCCAAAGAATTAAAGGTGCTCTCTCCTTATGAATTTGCAATGTTGCAATACGAACTTGCTACGTTAAAAGGCTCTTCAGGTATCAGCGCTTACAATACTTATTTTGGTTCATTCCAGGATATAGATATTTATAAAAATCAAATTGGTACCGATTGGCAACGCCAGGTTTTTGGCCCTTCAGGCTTAAATGATGCGTTAAGTTCTCCAAATCATTTTTCTCAGTCTCATAACGTGAGTGTTATGGGAGGTACAGCAGCAACCAAATATAATCTGAGTCTTACCCATACCAATGATCCGGGATTAATGATTGGAACCGGTAACTCCAGAACTAACCTTAATTTAAGGTTATCACATGAGCTGTTGAAATCTTTGAAAATTGAATTCAATACTCGATTCTCAGAAACAGTTATTGATGGAGCCGGAACTTCAGATTATAGCAAATCATCTACTAAAATCAGGAATGCTGTTACCTATCGTCCGATGAATGGACTCGCTGATGTTATTCCTATAGATGAAAATGATATTTCAAGCGCTATTGATGTTACCAGTGGTCTGGTAGATCCTGTAACACTTGCACAACAAAGTTATCGTAAGCAACGCCAATTTGCGCTAAACATGAATGGTGCATTATCATGGAATATCCTGGACAACCTTGTTGCACGTACTGAATTTGGTGAGGACTATCATTATAATAAGGATAACTGGTTCTATGGACCATTGACCCTTACAGCAAAAAATAATGGTAATTTACCTTATGCTCAGATCATCACCAATACCAATCCCGGATACCGCTGGTCAAATACATTGAATTATACGATTAAAAATCTTACCGGCGATGATGAATTGAGTCTTTTGGCCGGTCAGGAGATTTTAAGTCAGAATACAACTTCTATAACAAGTACTGCCCGTCTGTTTCAGAATCCTGCAATTGCTCCTGAGAAAGCCTTTGCTTTAATGACATTGGGTTCACAGGAATACACAAACACGAATGAATCCTCAAATAATAATCTGGCTTCTTTCTTTGGAAGAGCAAATTATTCTTTACTGAAACGATACATGTTAACCGTGACGTTGCGTGCTGACGGTTCTACTAAATTTGCTCCTGGTCACCAATGGGGTCTTTTCCCTGCAGCAGCATTTGGGTGGCGTATCAGCGATGAGAAGTTCATGAAGAACCAGAAGGTTATCTCAAGTCTGAAGCTAAGAACAAGTTATGGGGAAGCCGGTAACAACCGTATGAACGATGACATGTGGAGAGCATTATATGCTTTGAGTTCAAACAAACCTATTGGGTTTAATGAAGTTCCTCAGCCTTATTATCAGGCAGCCTCTTCCATCCTTTATAATCCTGATCTGAAATGGGAAACTACGATTACCCGTAACGCTGGTCTTGATTTTGGATTGTTTAAAGATCGCCTCAATGGTACTGTTGATGTATACTGGAATACGACTAAAGACCTTTTGGTTCAGTCAACCATTCCTTCAAACACAGGATATTCAAGCCAGATGCGTAATATCGGACAAACTTCAAACCGTGGGGTTGAACTTACACTGAATGCCAACATCATTAATAAACCCGACTTTACTTTTGGGATTTCATTCAACATCGGTATGAACAGAAGTAAAATCGATAAGTTGGATGGTGTCAATTCAAAACCATTTAACTCAGGTTGGGCAAGTACTGACTTAAGAGAGCAGGATGATTATATTTTGCAGGTTGGTCAGGCAGTAGGACAGATTTATGGATATGTCTCTGACGGGATGTACACTGTAAATGATTTTAACTACAATGCAACGACCAAAAAATATACCCTTAAACCCGGAATTCCTAATGATGCCAATATTATCTCAGCTGTTAATTTTGGACCCGGTAGCATGAAACTCAAAAAACTGAGTTCAGATACCAGTATGCTTATCACTGCTGACAGAGATCGTACAATCATAGGCAACACAAATCCTTTGAATTCAGGCGGTGTAAATTTCAACGCTACTTATAAAGGATTCGACCTCTCTTTGTTTTTTAACTGGGTATATGGCAATAAAATTTACAATGCCAATAAAATTGACTTTACGACATATTGGAACAGGACATTTACCAATATGTTGAGTATGGTTAATTATCAGAACCGCTATAAATACATTGACCAGAATGGCGCTCTTGTGACAGACCCTGCAGCTTTAACTGCTTTAAATGCCGGTGCAACAATGTGGAGTCCATTTATGGGAAGACCGGTTGTTACCAGTTGGGCGATTGAAGATGGTTCATTCCTACGTCTGAACAATGTAACGCTTGGTTATTCACTTCCTAAAAAAATCATTTCTAAAGTTGGAATGACGCAGTGCAGATTTTATATGACAGTGAATAATGCATGGATATGGACAACCTATTCAGGTTTTGATCCTGAAGTAAGTACTGTTCGAGGCTCTCCTCTTACACCCGGTGTAGACTATTCTGCTTATCCAAAGGCACGTTCATACACATTTGGAATTAATCTTTCATTCTGATAATTAAAAAACTAAATATCTAATACTATGATTCGCAGGTTTATATATTTCATGGCTATAACAACGGTGTTGTTTACCTCATGTAAAAAATATCTGGAAACAGACTCACCTTCAACATTTTCAAACGATTATGTGTTTTCGCATGAATACGACATATTCAATGCAATAAAAGGTGTTTATGCTCTACTGACCATGGATGAAGGTTATTCAACCCGTTTATCCTATTATAACACTGTAAATTCAGATGTAGAAATGATCACTGGGGCTTCCGATGGTGGACGTCGTGATATTGCTGAATTTACCTGTAATACTTCAAACAGTGAAGTTTTAAAACCTTGGAATAATCTCTATCAGGCGATTAACCGTGCCAATGAGTGTATAAAAGGGATTAAAAACAGTCCATTGTATGGAACCAGTGCAAATGTTAAACAAATGTATGGTGAGGCAATGGCTTTACGTGCCCAGATGTACTATGAACTCGTTCGCAACTGGGGTGATGTACCTTATAAGGCAACACCAACTGTAGCCGGAGATAATTTCTACTTGCCAAGGACTGATCGCGATACGATTCTTACCAATTGTATCAATGATTTAATCAAGGCTGAACCCGACATGTTATATGCTGATCAATTGCCTGAAGGTATTGAGCGGATGAATCGTGGATTTGTTCAGGGACTGATTGCACGTCTGGCACTTACCCGTGGTGGTTATTCATTGCATTCTGATGCTACCGGGACAATGGTAATGAAAAGAAATGATGCAGATTACCTCAGTTATTACCAAATTGCCAATAAATATTGCAAACTTTTGGTTGCCAGTAGTAAACATACATTGTCACCTTCTTTCAAGACTATATTTATGAATGAATGTCAGTACATTACTCCTAAAAATAGTGATGTATTGTATGAAATAGCTTTTCCTGCTACTTATAGCGGTGAAGTAGGTTATTACAATGGGATTAAGATGGTTGCCGGTACACAGGCTTATGGAAGCGCCAGTGGTTCTGTTTGTTTTGCCCCTTCCTATTTTTACTCATTTGATACAACCGATACCCGTTTACCTGTAACTTGTGCACTCTATTCTCTTGATGGTACACTTAAGCAGGTAATTGCAAGTCCAACAGGTGGCATTACTCCCGGAAAATGGTGTAAGGCATTTATGTCAACTCCTCCCGGTGCAGCAAGCACTAAGGGAACAGGTATAAACTGGCCTATCATGCGTTATTCTGATGTACTGCTTATGTTAGCCGAAACGGAAAACGAAATCAACAATGGACCTACTGATGTTGCTAAAAATGCACTTACACAGGTCAGGCAACGTGCATTCCCTTCGGCTTTATTGGATACCAAAGTTACCCAGTATGTAACTGCTGCCGCAGCCAGCAAAGCCACATTCTTCAATGCAATTGTCAATGAACGTGCATGGGAATTTGGTGGTGAGTGTCTGAGGAAATTTGATTTGATTCGTTGGAATCTGTACGGAAAGAATATTGCAGCAACCAGATTGAAATTAATTCAAATGGGATTGGATACCCGTCTTGGAACAGGTCAGGGCGCTTATCTGACATTCCCCGATAAAGTTTACTGGAAATTAAATACCGATAATACACTTTCTATTGCCGGTCTCTATAAAAAACTTACAGTAGCTCCTACAGGTTATACAACTGCTAACTGGTTGTTGAATCTTGCTAATGCTGATGGAACAGCGCCTGCTTTCATTACAGATATGTTCAATGGATATACTGATAATACAGGAGTTGCTCCGGTACGCTATATTTTGCCTATTCACCAGTCTGTCATAGAGGCAAGTTTAGGTAATCTAAAGAATTATTATAATTATTAAGCTTGATACAACTAATGATTGACATCATGAAGACAAAAATAATAACCAAACACATCTTCTTTTGGCTGATTGCCATAGCGATGTTCATGGGTGCATGTTCAAAGAACCCAAGTGAAAATCCATTCATCAGACTTTTTATGCCTGTTGTATCAACCAGTCCTCAGGTTCAGGGTAACCAGATTACCTTTTCCTGGTTGAAAATAACAGGTACGGCTAAATACAAAATCGATATCAGTCGCGATACTACTTTTACAACTATTGACAGAACAGTAACTGTAGGTGGCGATACAACATCAGTCGTATTTGCCAGTCTTTTATGGAATACCAGTTATCGTATTCGTTTGCAAGGGCTGGCTACTGATCCAACTAAGAATTCAAAGTATGTATTGGTGGATGTAAAAACAGGTTTGTTTCCAACGATTTTAACTGTTCCAACTACCAATGACTTAACAGACTATTCAATTGTAGTACGTTGGACGAATACAGGTGCTGCAGCTACTTCGATAAATGTTAACAAAACGGATGGAACACTCGTTAAAACAGTTTCCATAACGGCTGGCGATATTACGAATGCGTATAAGGAAATCCAGGGTCTGGCGGGTACCACCACTTATGTGATTACTATTTATAGTGGTACAACACTACGTGGAACTCAGAATTATACCACTACTGCAACGCCAAATCTTGGAACTAAGGTTATTGACCTCAGAAGTATTACAGGCAGGCCAACACTGTTAACAGATACAATGGCAACAGCTGCTTCAGGAACTGTCTTTGTATTGCGTCGTGGTGAGACTTATACCTGTAACACTGCCACTATGGTATTGACAAAATCAATCAAAGTTCTTTGTCTACCAGGTTTAGGTACACCGGCTCAGTTGAATTATTTGAATGAGACTGATATCTCAGGTGCAATAGACTCAATTAAATTTAAAGATGTATCTATTTCAGGATTAAAGAGCGATGGGATAAGTAAGGTGGCTTATATGTTCAATACTACATCCGGATACAATTGTGTTGTCGGGATTATAAGTTTTGAAAATTGCACAGTCAAATCATTTGGTAATGCAATTGTTCGGTTACAGACAGGTGCAGCTCCATGGGGTATCGTTAATAAAGTGTATGTAAATAATTGCATCATTTCTGATATTGGTATTGCAAGCGGGTATGGAATTTTCCATGCTGCAAATGGTAGTGCAAATGGAAATAAAATCAATGATTTTGAAATTCAGAGTTCAACCTGTTATAACTTTGGAAAAGGTATATTGATAAACAGTATGGCAAATTCAGCATCAGCTCTTGTGAATAATTGTACATTTAATGACATGACAACCGGTGGAAACTATTTCATGGACTTTAATACATACACTGTCGCTTCTGTAAATATCACTAACAGTATATTTGGTAAGACAAAAGATCCGCTTCTTACAAGAGGGGTTAGGGGTAGTGCTACTACAACTGTTAATAATAACAATAATTATTTTACAACTGATTATGTGGTAACGACCAATGCCATTCCCGGCTTAAATGCTTTCAATGGTCTTTCAACAGACTTGTTCACTGATCCAACTAATGGTATATTTACTTTTAAAACTACCAGTTTTGCGGGTAAAACAAGTTCAGGGGATCCACGTTGGAGATAAGTAAGGAGATGTTTCTATAATCGAAAGGAGTGTTTGTATCTCCTTAAGAACTTTTAAGTACTTTTATTTAATGAGCCACGTTATTTAATTTACGTGGCTCATTAAATATTATTTTTTTATTCATCCTGTTGAAGTTTATTGAAATTGAAAAAGTTACTTTTTATCCTACTGAGCTTTGTTTTACTTTCTTTTATCTCATTTCAAAAAGAGCAAATCTGTATCTACATGATTGGGGACTCTACAATGGCAAATAAACCCTTAAATGATAATCCTGAAAGAGGATGGGGTCAACTGTTTCCAAGGGTCTTCAACGACAAGGTGAAAATTGAAAACCACGCCATGAATGGAAGAAGTACCAAAAGCTTTATTGATGAAGGAAGATGGGACACAATCATGTTAAAACTCAAAAAGGGGGATTATGTCTTTATCGAATTCGGTCACAACGATGAAAAGAAAGAAAACCCAAAAGTTTATGCAGAAGCACATACGGACTATAAAAAGAATCTGGCAAAATTTATAAACGATAGCAGACTAAAGGGAGCAATACCAATACTGATGACTCCAGTGATGAGACGTCGCTTTGATGAGAAGGGAAACTTTTTTGATACACATGGAGAGTATCCCGATGCAGTCAGGGAGTTGGCCAAAGAAATGAATGTGCTCTTTATCGACATGCACAAGAAGACTGAAAAACTGATTAAAGATTATGGAATGGAAGGTTCAAAAGCCATGTTCCTATACATAAAGCCCGGAGAATATCAATCATTGCCAACCGGGAGAGTTGACGATACACATTCATCAGAACTGGGAGCTTTAAAAAATGCTCAACTTGCTGCTGAAGGCCTTAAAGAACTGGGGATTGATCTTAAAAATTATTTGAAACATGAATAAATATCTGTCTGGAATATTATTAATCTCTCTTTTAGGATTATTTCCTTCAACGATAGATGCTCAAAAGCAGGAGACAAACATTTCTAAAGTGTGGGTAGCCGATAATGGCGATGGCACATATAAGAATCCAATTCTTTATGCTGATTATTCAGACCCAGATATCGAAAGAGTCGGTGATGATTATTATATGGTTGCATCCAGTTTTAATTGTTCTCCGGGGTTGCCAATATTACATTCGAGAGATTTGGTTAACTGGAAAGTAATAGGATACGGCTTTCAAAAACAAGTACCCATTGATGTCTTTGACAAACCACAACACGGTAATGGCGTCTGGGCTCCTGCCATTCGTTTTCATAAGGGTGAGTTTTATATTTATTATCCTGATCCCGACTATGGAATTTATATGATTAAGGCTAAGAATCCTGCAGGTCCATGGACTCATCCTGTTTTAATTAAAGAAGCCAAAGGATGGATCGATCCTTGTCCTTTGTGGGATGAAGACGGAAAAGCATGGTTGGTTTCAGCTTTGGCCGGTAGTAGGGCAGGGGCAAAGAGTGTGATGGTGATCAGTAAAATGAATGCTGAAGGAACAAAATTAATAGATGATGGAGTCATTGTGTTTGACGGTCACGCAAAACATCCAACAATTGAAGGTCCAAAAATCTATAAAAGAAACGGATATTATTACATCTCAGCTCCGGCGGGTGGAGTCCCAACAGGTTGGCAACTCATCCTGCGCTCTAAAAATATTTATGGCCCCTATGAAGAAAAGATCGTAATAGATCAGGGCAAAACAAGTATCAATGGACCCCATCAGGGTGGCTGGGTTCAAACCCAAAGCGGAGAGTATTGGTTTGTTCATTTTCAGGATAAAGATGCCTATGGACGCATTATTTGCCTGGAACCAATGAAGTGGGTTAATGACTGGCCGGTAATTGGAATCGATAAAGATGGAGACGGTAAAGGTGAACCTGTATTGACCTATAAGAAACCCAATGTTGGTAAGACATATCCAATCACCACTCCACTTGAGTCGGATGAGTTTAATGCTCCCGGATTAGGATTTCAATGGCAGTGGCAGGCAAATGCACAACCCAACTGGGTCTTTACGACGGGTGAGCTGGGATACCTGAGATTGGTTTGCTTTCCGCAACCTGCAACTTTTACAAACTTCTGGGATATACCTAACCTGCTGTTGCAAAAGTTTCCTGCACCTGAGTTCATGGTGACAATTAAAATGACATTTAATCCAAAATATAATAATGAAGAGAAAACAGGATTAATCATCATGGGACAGGATTATGCATATCTTTCAGTTAAACAAGCTGGAAACGAATTTGTGGTTTCTCAGACAACATGTTTAAATGCCATAAAGCAGGGTAAGGAATCTGAAAGTAAGTCGATAAAACTCAATTCATCTACTTTTTATCTTAGGGTAAAAGTGAAAGAAGGTGCGGTCTGTCAGTTTAGCTGCAGCAACGATGGGAAAGAATACTTTAATGTTGGAGATTCTTTCATAGCTAAAAAGGGATTATGGATAGGGGCTAAGGTTGGATTATTTGCCACCCGCACCAGTTATAAGCCTGGAGAAGTTGGTTATACTGATGTTGATTGGTTCAGAATTGAGAAGAACCAGTAAAAATGACTTTGAATACCTATTTGATCTAAAATTCACTTTAAGACTTATGAGCTTTAACATTCAATTACAAAAAATGCTGCTTTTTTTGAAAGCATCAGTCGTAATACTATTTGTCCTTTTTACACAAATAGTATCCGCTCAGAAAACATCACCTGTACAGCCCTTCACTTCAGTAGATCCTGAGCCATTTGCAGATAATACAAATCATTGGTATTCGATTTACGATAAGAGTAATATGATTAATGCAATGCCGGGAAGACCACATTATAAACCAACTGAAATAACAAATATTGCAGATAATCTATTGTTGTTTCAGAAAAGCAATGGTGGCTGGCCCAAGAACTATGACTTTTTTGCAATCCTTACCGATAAACAAAAAGATACAGTCAAGGCTGCTAAAAATTTAATAAATACTACTTTCGATAATGGAAATACATACACACAGATAGCTGCTCTGGCGATTGCATATACTGTTACCAATATTGAAAAATACAAACTGGCTGCGCTTAAAGGATTGGATTTCATTCTGGCAGCTCAGTATAACAATGGTGGCTGGCCTCAATATTTTCCTCTTGAGAAAAAATACAGCAGATTGATTACTTATAATGATGGTGTCATTAAAGGAATCATGCAATTATTGAAAGACATCAACGATGGCAAACCCCAATACGCTTTCATTGATAACAAATACCGGGAAAAGTTAAAAGTAGCTTTTGATAAAGGGATGGATTGCATCATTAAAACCCAGATCATAGACAATGGTAAACCTACAGCATGGTGCCAACAGCACGATGAGGTGACTTTAAAACCTTCCTGGGCCCGTAAATATGAAGCTGCCAGTATCTGCAATAAAGAAAGCGCTGAGTTAGTCCTGTTCTTAATGAGCATCGATTATCCCAAAAAGGAAATCATTGATGCGATTCAAAATGCAGTTGTGTGGTTCAAGGAATCAAAAATATTAAATACAGTCGTTAAACGTGTTGCTGCTCCAAAGACCAATACTCCTTATAAAGTCTCTGTCTCCGATAAAATTGTTGTCATGGATTCAGCTGCACCTCCTATCTGGTCCCGTTTCTATGAATTGAAAACGCACAGGCCGTTGTTTTGTAACAGGGACAGCAAATTGGTTTATACTTTTGCAGAGGTAGAACGCGAAAGACGGGATGGTTATGCCTGGTATGTCTATACTCCACAAGAAGTACTTGACAGATATCCCCAATGGCAAAAGAAGTGGGCTCCTGAGAGATAATGGTGTCAGGCACCGTTATCTCTTCGGTTCTTCTCTACATATTCTGAAGGACTCATACCAAATTCTTTTCTAAACGAACGGCTCAATGAATTGGGGTGTTCAAATCCAACCATGTAGGAGATCTCAGATATTGAGACTTTGCCTTGCATCAATAACTTGGATGCCCTTTTTAGTCTGAATGAAGTCAACAGTTCGATAGGAGATAATCCTGTCAGTTGCTTAATCTTACGGGTAAAGTGTGAACGGCTCAGATAGAATTGTTTACACATTTCGTCAATATTAAACCCTGATTCTGACAGATTCTTTTCAATCAGAATGATGACGTTATGAATGAGTTTTTCATCAGCAGAAGCCAATTCGATTTCTTTTGGTTCCAGAATGAAATCTTTTAAAAAGCGTTCACGCAATTTCTTACGCGAGTCAATCAAATTCTTTATTCTGGCAAGTAACAATGAATCATTGAATGGCTTTTCAATATAATCATCGGCTCCGGTTTCATACCCTTCAACCTTTTGTTCAACCAGTGAACGGGCTGTTAACAATATGATCGGTATATGGCTGGTAATAATATTGGATTTCAGTTTCTGACAAAGCTCCAGGCCATCCATCTCTGGCATCATGATGTCGCTAATAATTAAATCCGGCTGTATTTCAGTAGCCATATTGTATCCTTCCAAACCATTCTTTGCAAGCCTTACATGATACTCAGTCAGACTGTTTCCCAGATAATTCATTAGTTCTGCATCATCTTCAACAATTAAGATGGTCTCTACTTTTTGACCTGATGGCTCATCACTGTTAACAGAAGTGGTTAAAGATGAATCTGCCAATTTATTTTCATCATTTGTTTCAGCCAATATTGAAATATTATCCGTTGCCAGATAATCTTCGGCATCGGGATTATATTGTATTGAGTCATCATCAATCGTAATCGTAGGAATGAAGACATTGAAAGAAGTTCCCTTACCAGGGGTGCTTGAGACAGTTATCTTGCCACCGTGGATCTCTATCAATTCCTTGATATAAGCCAATCCCAGACCACTTCCACTAGAAAAGCGCTGATATTCCCCGACCTGATAAAACTTCTCAAATACATGATCAATATGCTCTTTATCGATGCCTATTCCGGTGTCCTTAACAATGATCTGGATATAACGATTTCCGGGAATACTTAATTGATTATTCTGAAAAGGATCTTGATTATTTCTGATTAGTTCTACTGATATTTTTCCATTGTCAGGTGTAAATTTAAATGCATTCGAGAGCAGATTGAAAATGATCTTTTCAATCTTATCGTAATCGAATACGGTTATGATGGAACTTTCTGATGAATGGAATGAAAGTTTGATATTTCTTTGTGAAGCCTGCCCCTTGAACATATTGGTGATGTCATTGAGGAATTTTACCATATCCCCCGGGCGAATACTTAATTCGATAGCACCAATTTCTATTTTCCTGAACTCCAGTAGTTGATTGATCAATCTCAATAATCGTTGTGCATTTCTATAGATCAGATTATAGAGATATTTTCGTTCTGCACTGTCTTTAGTTTTTCCGGTTAAAAGTTTTTCGAGAGGACCCAGAATGAGTGTCAGGGGCGTTCTGAATTCATGCGACACATTTGTAAAGAAACTCAATCTGGCTTGTGACAACTCTTCTATGGTCTTGACCATCTCCGTAAGTTTATCACGCTGACTGGCAATTTCTTCATTTTGATTTTCCAGAAGGGTGTTAGTATATTCGAGCTGATCCTGATGCTCAAAGATCTGACGTTGTTGTCCGATAATTTCCTCTTTCTGTTGCGTCAACTCCTGGTTGGCATAATTAAGTGTGTTATTGAGTTTTAACAACACTTTGTTCCGTTTGATGATCTGGTGACCTGCAAATGCCAGCGACGAGACAAATGCCAACACCAGCAATATAAACCAGGATTGTCTCCACACCGGAGGCAACACAACAAATTGTATTTTAGCAGGTGTCTTATCTATATTGAAATCCGAATCCCTCGCTCTGATTTCAAAAGTGTACTTTCCTGAATGTAGGTTTGTAAAAGTATGATATGTTGAATTTTCAAAATTAGACCATTCACCATTGTTGATCCGGTATGAATAATAAAGTTGTCCGGCTGGAGTGTCTTCCCAGTAATCGTTTCCTTCCCAATTGATAACCGTATTTCCGGCCTGATCAACTTCAGGGGCAAAGACCTTTATTTTAGTACTGGGACCTAGAGTATCAGGTAAATAACGTACGGTATAAAAATTTTCCCATGCTGACTGAGGTGTGGTGTTGAAAGTAAAAGCCCTTCGTTTCCATTCACGCATTGATTTATTGATCCAGACAGCACCATTCTTTGACACCACAATTGAACCACCTTCCCGGGTCATCGTCAGCCTGGGATGGAACATGCCATTCACCCATGTCTTTCCATCAAATCTGCAGATACCATTATCAGTCGAAACCCAGACACAGGAATCGTTAACTGAAAAAATACTGATGATAGAATTGCTCGAAAGTCCTTTATTGGCATTGTATTGATTCCATGTTTTACCATTATAAGAAAAGAGGCCGTAGAACCTTGAACCAACCCATAGATTCTGACCTTGCCTGCTGTAAATACAGTTCACGTATTGATTTAAGACATCAAGTTGTGTACTGCGTTCCCAGTTTTTACCATTGAAAAAGTGCAAACGCGCTCCTCCTATCCACATCTTTCCATCTCTTGACTGACCAATACCATATGCATTAGATTGTGCAATGCCTTGGGCAGCTGAATAATGAGTCCATGTAAATTTATTATCTTTTGAAATCTGCAGACGAAGAATTCCAGACAACTGTCCTTTATCTCTTTGAGCATCTACACTACCCCCAAACCAGATCGAGCCATCAGCTGCTTCAAAAACGTCCCTGTAGTCTATTCCCCACGAAAGATAGGGATGTAACTGTTTATGCCATTTGCCTCCTTCTAAATAAGCTGTAGCTGCCACACCATGATGGCTTCCGGCAACCCAAACCTGTCCGGATCTGGTTGTGATAATTTTAACCGGGTTTTCAATCAGACTGTCTTTTCCGGAATAGGCTAGCCATTTGTTGTTTCTTAAAACAACTGCTCTGTTATCAACTGTGAGGAACCAGTTATCTCCATTAGGGGCTTCACATTCGAGGTTTAAGTTTTTATAGGTGGCCCATTTCTTTAAAGAATAATCCAGATAATAGACTTCATTCTGAACACCGGCTATCCAGATGATTCCTTTAGAAGACTCCGTGAATATTATTCTGGAGTAGGGGATAGGCAATTGGGGGGCTTCATAAAAACTCCATTTATTGTTTTTATATACATACAATTTCCCCAGTCCACCGACCCATATCGAACCATCTTTTGCTTCCATAAGGCAGGTATGCAATTCATCTCCTCCGAAAATATGACTGAGTTTTATCGAATTCCATTTCTTGCCATCATAAGTAATCACTTCAGAACTATAGTGACCACTGATGATCCAGATCTTATTGTCTCTGGCTTTAATGATTTTTAATCCTGTACCTAATTTATTATTCCCTACCTGAGAAGTAATTTGGTAGTCTTTGAAACCTTCACTCAATATTTTATCAACATCGAAGTGGAGGATAAAGCCTGATGCTGTTTGAGAATACAAAATCCATAATTCAGATTTTGAATATTCGAAGAACCCATCAACTTTTGGAAGTTTTTTTTGGAAAAAATCAATTTTGGGTAATTCAATTAATTTGAGATCTGTATAAAGTTGTTTGAAAGTACTAAAATATGCTTTAGTGGTGATCAAAGCTTTTTGTGAACCTTTAAAGACAAGAATTCCCTGATTGACTCCTGCCAGAATACAGTCATTGGATATGGTTTTTATACTGACAACATTTGTATGTGTTCTGTTATTGCCTGCTATGAGCGTCTTCCATTTGTTGTTTTGGAATTCATAAAGTCCGTTTGTAGAACCGGCAAGTATACTGCCGTCATTAGTCTTTGATAAAACATTAATAGGGCCCTGGATACAACTGTTTTCCGAACTGTAAAAAGTCCAGTCTTTTCCATTGTACCTGTATATCCCATTGTCAACGCCAAACCATATAGAACAATCGTTTGACTCTATGATACATCTGATACCCTTTCCTCTTAATTCGGGGATTTGTTTCCATCTCCACGACTCGAGCAAAGGGTCAGCAAACTCCGGTGTGAAAGTCTGCTGCCCCCAAACTGTATGCTGGCATATTATCAGTAATAAAAAAGAAAACAAATACCGGATTATTCTTCGCATTTGTGATTTATAAATGATAGATTTTTTGATTAAATTTATTTACCATTCAATGAATTACAAACCTCTTTGTTGATTTTGTTAATTTTCTCTTCGTTTATTTTAATTATTTTCCTGTCGTAAGTCATCAAACCATTTACTTCTGATTCAACGTCAGTAGTCTGAGTATAAATAGCTGCAGAGAAACCTGCAGAAATTAATTTTTTAAGCTTTTCGGCCAGTTTGATATATTCATTTGTTACTTCATCAGAGGTTTTAAACTGAACATATCCCCAGTTACGGTCGTTTGCCCAGAGATGCTTTTCAACGGCTAATCCCAATCCCCCATATTCTCCAAGTACACAAACTCGTCGTCCATCATACAGATTAATCTGGGGGTCAGGATAATTATGAATGTCAAGCATATCGCCAACAGGATAGAAGTTTCCCCCACTGGCAGGATTCACCAATCTCGAAGGATCGTAGTTTTTTGTCCATTCTGCTATGTCTGCAGTTTTGAATTGTCCCCATGCTTCATTAAAAGGAACCCATGTAACGATACAGGGATTAGAGTAGAGCTTATCCATGATCTCCTTCCACTCGGCACGATAGTTCTCTTCGGACTCAGCAGTGCGAATATTTTCCAACCCGTTAAAGTAGTTGCGGCTTTGCCATTGTGGCGAACGATCACCACTCGGCATATCCTGCCAAACCAGGATACCCTCACGATCGCAATGATAATACCAGCGGGCAGGCTCAACCTTCACATGTTTACGGATCATATTATAACCAAAATCTTTGGTCTTTTTAATATCATACAGCAAGGCTTCATCAGTTGGGGCAGTATATAAACCGTCAGGCCACCAACCCTGATCGAGTGGTCCAAATTGAAAGTAATCCTTATTGTTTAACTGTAATCTTGTGATTCCAAAGTCGTCACGTTTGGTTGAAATCTTACGCATTCCGAAATAACTCTTTACTTTATCGATCACTTGACCATTCCTGACAAGCGATACTTCCAAATCGTATAAGAAAGGATTTTCAGGGCTCCATAATTTAACTGAAGAAACAGCAAGCAAAACTTCCTGTCCAACTGAAGCCATTCCTTTATTGATTATCTGACCTTTGTCCAATACTTTTACTTCAATAATATCGGTGGTCTTTGGATCATTCAATACCGGCAACACGGATACAGTACCCAGATCAATATTTGTAACGGTTTTAAAATTAGTGATAAAATTATCATTCACAGGTTCCATCCAGACAGTTTGCCAGATTCCGGTTACAGAGGTATAAAAGATTCCACTCGGTCTGTCAACCTGTTTTCCTCTTGGTTGAAATCCTTTGTCGGATGGATCCCAAACACGGACTGTCAGTGTTTGTAGTTTTTCTTTATTCAGATAAGGAGTGATGTCTAAATCAATGGGGGTATAACCGCCTTTGTGAGAACCGATTTTAATATTGTTGACCCAGATATCTGCTTTCCAGTCAATGGCTCCAAAATGAAGAAGAACTTTCTTTCCCTTCCATGTCAACGGAACAGAAAAAGTTCGATTATACCACAGTTCATTGTTCTCACCAACTGTTTTCTGAACTCCTGAAAGGCTCGATTCGATAGGATAGGGGACCAGAATCTTTCCTTCAAAAGTTGTAGGTATTCCTTTTCCTTTGGGTAAAATGGCATAGTCCCATAGGCCATTCAGGTTTTGCCACTGCTCTCTTTCTAAAATTGGTCGTGGATATTCAGGAAGAGGGTTTGTTGGGTCGACTTTTTCAGCCCAGATAGTTTTAATTTTTTCACCTGCCGGTTTCCAGCTTTGCGCATTAGCAGCAAGTGATAAAGTCAATAATATTACAAAAAGTGGCGAGATTATTTTTTTCATTTGACTACTGATTTTATGTGGTGATTTTCTCTTAATTATTTACAAAAATAATCTAATTAGCAACTCTCCCGAAAGGTCTTATTCGACCTTAAATACAACCGAAGTGGCAAACGGCATTTTCTCCGGACAAGTAATCGCAAGGCCGTCAGCTTCCTGTTTCCATTGCAGTTTACCGTTGTATCCGAGTAACTTCACAGTATTGACCATCTTACCCAGGTATTTCGCGTCAGTACCAAGCGACTTGATTTTCAACTGCATTCCGGGTGTTGGTACGTTCATACAAAATGCATAAAGCGCACCGTTTTTACCAATCGTGAAACGGATGTCCTGGGCATCGAACTTGAATTCCGAATGCTTACGACTCAACGCACCACCGGGAAGCATCTTCAACTTACCTTTGACCTGTTCCCCTTCACCCGGAATGGTCCAGGCATGGCTGCCATAAACAGCTTCTCCATTTCGACGCATCCAAACGCCGACTTCCTTCAACATCTTTTGGCTACCCTCGTCCAGCGATCCATCCGGCAATATCGAAATACACAATGCAGCATTACCGTCTCGTGCTATCGCTTCTACAATATATCGAATCATCATCCCTGAGTCGTAAGTGAAGCCTGGTGCGTAAAACCAATCACCAACCGGCGCTTCTGCAATCCAGGGCTGATCGGTTTTGATATTAGCAGGAACGCCAAATTCCTCGGTATTTACGGTGCCGTTGGTCTTACTTCGGAATTTCACAATACTGAAAGTGTTCACCTTACCACGTCGTTGGAGTGTGCGGTTATAGTAATCTGCAATGACATGCTGCATAGCGTCGGCCTTGATGCCCGTGCCTGTACCGTTCCCGGTGAAGGGACCCTGAACAGTGCCATCGGTGTAGATGAAGTCAGGGTCGTAATGTTCCACCACATCCATCATTCTTAAAGCCCACTGTGTGGTATACCATTTTGCATATTCGAGATGATTCGTAAATATGCCTGCCGGTGGCGGAGACCAATCAGTTTGTGCTTTCTGCGCAACACTCTTGTATTCGCGTAGGTCAATACCATAAAGCATACGGGGATCATATCCTTCCCACCATTTGCCCTTGCCATCGGCGAGTGTAAGGTTGCCATCGTAGGGAATCCCTTTCTTAGGTCCTTCAGTGTCGCTGCCAAATGCTGTTTGCCACCACCACCAGGTGTATTCATGATGGAAAGTAACACCATAATGCATTCCATTGGCACGACATGCCTTAGCCCATTCGCCGATCAAATCACGTTTAGGACCAATATTAACGGAGTTCCATGGTTGATAACGCGAGTTCCACAAATCGAAATTGTCGTGATGCACTCCCTGTATCATTAGGAAACGAGCGCCTGCATCCTGATAGATCTTCGTCAGTTTCGCAGGATCTAGCTTGGTTGGATTCCAATCGCGCAGGACTTCCTTGTAGCCGACCTCGGATGGATGACCATATTTCTTGAGATGATTTTTATAGGCTAGTCTACCCGGAGAATAGAGCTTGCGAGCGTACCAGTCGCCACTCTCACCAGCAGATTGGGGACCAAAGTGAACCCAAATACCAAATTTCGCCTCTCGAAGCCATGCAGGTTCACCCGGATAATTCTTCTCAATGGATGCCCATGTCGGCTCGAATGGTCCGGGAGCCATAGGGATATTCAATTTCATTTCGGGAAACGATTGCCAGTCACCCATTGGTATACTGTCCAGTGGTTTCTTAGCCGGAATCTCCGGAAACGGTGGAAGTAAATAGGACTCTGCGGTCGATTTTGTCTTTACTGTCTTGTTTTGGGCGCTTAAGTTTAAGCCAAAAAACGTAATCGCAATTAAAAATATAACTTTTGAAATTCTTTTCATTTTTTTGTTTTTTATTTAAATTCACTGATTTCCGGGAAAAGGCTAAAGCAATAAAGAATGCCATACCAGGTCCCGGATTTCTTATTTGCAGATTAGTTTTACGAACTAAAAACTTCAATAAGCAAAGCTATGGAATAAATGGTGCCAGCCACCATTTATTCTTAAGTTAACATCTTAACCAACTTAATAGCCTGAACTGCTTCTTTAGCATCATGAACCCTAAGGATGTCAGCACCATTGAGCAGTGCAAATGTATTTAGCACTGTGGTTCCGTTGAGTGCTTCTGAAGGTTTTGTTCCAAGAATAGTGTTGATCATAGACTTACGGGATATCCCAACAAGTAGGGGATGACCGGAGGCCTTAATTAACTTCAGATCCTTCATTAACCTGTAATTGTGTTCACTGGTTTTCCCAAAGCCAAAACCGGGATCCCAGATCACCTGTTTAATCCCTGCATGAGCTGCCTTAACAGTTTGCCGGTTTAGAAAATCCATCACCTCTGTTGTAATATCATCGTACGAAGGATTGAGTTGCATGTTTTTAGGGTTTCCTTTAATATGCATTATGATGTAAGGTACCCCGGCTCGGGATACAACATTAAAAATATCAGGATCAAAAGTTCCTCCGGATATATCATTGATCATTCCGGCCCCTTCTCCAATGACAGCATGTGCAACTCCCGAGCGGTATGTATCTACTGATAAAATAAGTTCAGGAAAATGTTTTGAAATACTTTTAATAACAGGGATAAGTCGTTCCAGTTCTTCTGACTGACTCACTTCTTTTGCACCCGGACGGGTAGAAACAGCTCCAATATCTATAATTTCCGCTCCATCGGTAATATGTTGTTCAACTTTCTGAAGCCAAGCCAGTTCGGTTACATTGACACCACCATCATAAAAAGAATCTGGTGTAACATTTAATATTGCCATTACAATTTTATGGCTTAAATTGATATCTTTGTCTCCGCAGTTCAGTAAAGAAGACGCAGTTTTATGTTTATCTTTGATCATTGGTTTCATTTATTTGCATGATGCTGTCTGAACGAATATTGGAATTGTGCTTTTTATGAAATAAAATTAGAATTGGAAACGAGATTGCTAAATTAATACATTCAATGACTTCGAATACCTCAAAAGATTTTGATGGCATAATTGCCATGAGCAAAGAAATATTTATGAAAAAGATGGTGGATTATGGCACAGCCTGGCGGATCCTTCGTCCTTCTTCATTAACAGATCAGATTTATATAAAAGCCAACCGGATTCGCAGTATACAGGAACTGGGCTCACAGAAAGTAGACGAGGATATCCGTGCCGAATTCATTGGAATTATCAATTATTCTATAATGGCCCTGATTCAACTCGAATTGGGTACATCCGAAAATGCAGCAATGGCGGCTGAGGAGGTTGAAAAATTATATATCGGTTATCTGACTGAATCAAAAAGCCTCATGGAACGCAAAAATCATGACTATGGTGAAGCCTGGCGCAATATGCGTATCCCTTCTATCATCGATATTATTTTAATGAAGATCCTTAGAGTTAAACAAATTGAAGACAATCAAGGTAAAACAATAATTTCTGAAGGTATTGATGCTAACTATTATGACATGATTAATTATGCCGCTTTTGCATTAATTTTACTTGACAATTAATTAAACAGCTAACCACAATGAGAATAGTCGCCAATTTATGCAGGATTTTGACCGGTTTGGTCTTTATGTTTTCAGGTTTTGTGAAAGGAGTCGATCCACTGGGGACTGCTTACCGTTTAGAGGATTATTTTCAGGTTTTCCATATGACCTGGTTAATTCCTGCTGCATTATTCTTTTCTATATTGTTGTGCACTTTTGAATTTGTACTCGGTGCGGCGCTTGTTTTTAGTATCAGACTAAAGTTTACAGCCTGGGTTCTAATGTTTGTATCAGGTTTCTTTACTGTTTTGACATTTTTCGATGCTTTAAATAATAGCGTTCCTGATTGTGGTTGTTTTGGTGATGCACTCAAGCTGACAAACTGGGAGACATTTTATAAAAATATAGTCTTAATGATCCTGACAGTAATTATTTTTTATAGAAGAAAACGAACAGTACCATGTTTCCTTCCTAAAAATGAAGTAAGATTTACTGCTATTGTCAGTGCACTATTTGCTGCTTTTTGTGTCTATTCTTATGCCATGTTACCTGTGATTGATTTCCTTCCTTTTAAAACAGGAAGCCATTTAATCAGTCCGATTGCTCCGACCCCCAAAATCTATCTGACGTATAAGAATAAAAAAACAGGAGAGACCAAAGAATATTTATCTCCAAATTTTCCATGGAATGATAAAGTCTGGATGGCAGAATGGGAGTTTGTAAGTCAGAGAGTAAATAAACTATCTGAAAATGATATGATTTATATTCAGGATTTCCATAGCATGGATGTTACGCGTGAAGTATTGGGTAATAAAAATGGGGAGTTGCTGATAGTCAGCTATGATCTTGCGAAAACAAATCTAAAAGCCTTGAGTAAGGTGATAGAGCTTGGAAATCAGGCAACCAGACAATATTTAAGCACAGTTATGCTCACTTCATCGGCAGTCAGAAATCATAATTTTATTTCAGTACCTGTACCCATGCATTTTGAGTTTTACAATGCAGACGATGTACAATTGAAAATGCTTGTTAGAGCTAATCCTGGTATTATACTCGTTAAAGATGGTGTGATAATGGGTAAATGGTCATCCTACAATTTGCCCACTGTTAATGACATGTACAAGATTCTGCTTAAACAACCTGAAAAAAAGAATTAAATCTGAATGAGTAGTTTTATTGTTAAGAGGTTGTTTTATGGTTTGCTGGTTCTTTTCGGAGTAATCACACTCGTGTTTGTGCTTTTCAATGTCTTACCCGGTGACCCCGCCAGAATGATGGTGGGGCAACGTGCAGATATTGCAACTGTAGAAGCTATCAACAAAGACCTTGGACGTGATAAACCTTTGATTACGCAATATCTGAACTTTCTGAATGATCTTTCACCTCTGTCACTTCACAACCGGGTTGATAAAAACAGTTACTGGTATCTTGATAAAGCAAAATACGGTAATCCTGTTTCACTGATTAAAATTGGAAACACCGCACTGGTACTCAAAATACCTTATCTGAGAAGATCCTATCAAAGCAATCGGAAAGTAACAGAGATCCTGGCCGAAGCTCTTCCAAATACTTTTTTACTTGCTATGGTATCGATTGTGTTTGCGATGATACTCGGAGTCATTATAGGTATTTTTGCAGCTATCTGGAAAGGAACTCTTTTCGATCATCTCTCCTTGTTCTTTTCGGTGTTGGGAATGTCGTTGCCTTCGTTTTTTGCTGCTATCCTCTTTGCCTGGATCTTTGCTTTTCTATTGGCTGACTATACCGGACTCAATATGTTTGGCAGTCTCTACACTGTCGACGACATGGGAAGGGGAGAATACCTGGATCTGAAAAACCTTATCCTGCCGGCCTTTACACTTGGGATACGACCTTTGGGGATAGTCGCTGAACTTACCCGTAATTCTTTGCTTGAAGTTCTATCTCAGGATTTTATAAGGACTGCAAAGGCAAAGGGATTAAGCAAAACAAGAATCATAACCCGTCATGCTTTAAAGAATGCACTCAATCCTGTCGTGACTGCCGTCTCAGGATGGTTTGCCAGTTTAATGGCTGGAGCTGTCTTTGTTGAGTATGTTTTTGACTGGAAAGGGATGGGTGTAGTCATTGTTGACGCACTCGAAAAGTATGATTTTCCGGTTGTTATGGGATCTGTGTTAACAGTGTCGGTTATGTTAGTAATCATCAATATCTTTGTAGATGTTATTTATGGTTTACTCGATCCGCGCGTAAGGTTTGATTAACAACAAATTTTTAATATGCTACTTTTATTTTTAAAATAACAATTCAATTTAAAACGCTTAAATTTCTTGATTTATGAGAAAAAACATTGTTGCCGGTAACTGGAAAATGAACAAGAGCTTCAGTGAAGCTGAAACTTTAATCTGTGATATTCTGGATGGATTAGATAAAATTGATGAACCTCTGGCAGATGTGGTAATTTGTCCTCCTGCTTTATATCTCGAAATGGGTGTTGATCTGGTTCGCGAAACTCCTGTATGTATTGGAGCACAGAACATGAGTCAGTTCGCTTCAGGTGCTTATACAGGCGAGATTTCAGCAAGTATGCTTCAGTCGATGGAAGTGCAATATTGTATTCTCGGCCATTCTGAAAGGCGTAAATATTTTGCTGAGACCGATGCTCAACTTGCAAAGAAAGTTGATATAGCACTTGCAAACGAGATTCTACCTATATTTTGTTGTGGAGAAGAGCTTGCAGAACGTGAAGCCGGAACCCATCTAAATATAGTGAAGAGCCAGATTGAAAATGCATTGTTTCATCTTACTCCTGAGCAATTTGCCAATATAGTTATCGCATACGAACCAATCTGGGCTATAGGTACCGGTATAACTGCCTCTCCGGAACAGGCACAGGAGATGCATGAATTCATCCGTGGATTTGTTGCCGGAAAATATGGTAAAACAGTAGCTGAAGAAACTTCTATTTTATATGGTGGCAGTTGCAATGCAAAAAATGCAAAAGAACTATTTGCAAAACCCGACATAGATGGAGGTCTCATTGGTGGTGCTGCATTAGTAGCCGAAGATTTTCTGACTATCATAACAAGTTTCTAACTCCTCATAATGGAATACATTGAACTTTCCTGCACTCTTCGGAACGACGAAGGGTTGCAGGATATCCTTATTGCCAAACTTGGCGAGATTGGTTTTGAGAGTTTTGTTGAAGAAGATGAAGTCCTGATGGCATATATTCAAGGCGAAAATTACAATGAGCAACTTCTCAAGGAAATCTTTAACGAAAAACTATTTCATGATATTCCATATATGATGACTCAGATTGAGGAACGTAACTGGAATGCCGAATGGGAAAGCAATTATCCTTCAGTTTTAATCGATGAGAGATGCATGGTCAGGGCCCCATTTCACGAAAAGAATCCAAATGTTGAATTCGATATCGTGATTGAACCCAAGATGTCGTTTGGGACTGCACATCATGAGACGACCTCACAAATGATCAAACTATTGCTTGACGAGGATGTAAAGGGACTCAATGTTCTGGACATGGGTTGCGGTACCGGAGTATTGGCAATCCTGGCCAAAATGAAAGGTGCTGCAGCTGTAACAGCTGTCGATAACAACGATTGGGCCTATGAGAACTCAATCGAAAACCTGAGACGAAACGATATTCATGACCAGACTATCATTCTTGGTGATGCCTCTGTATTGGAATCAAAAACCTTTGACCTTATTTTAGCAAACATCAATCGGAATATTCTGTTAAAAGATATGCACTGGTATTCCGAAAGCCTGTCTGAGGGCGGAAAGCTTTTCATGAGTGGTTTTTATGAAGCTGATTTACCTGCAATCAAGGCTGAAGCCCTTCGACTTGGAATGAAATTTGTAAAACATATCTCAAGCAATAATTGGGTTGCCGCTGTTTTTGCAATTTGATTAAATCAAGGGAGTATTTTAAGGTTTTCATTATGAAAAGAAACTCTTTTATTTATACATGTTTTTTCATGTCGCTGTTTCTTCTTACCTCTTTCAGGGGGAAGACGCAGCAAATAAAGAGTTTTACACCCGACTCAGTGAAATATATCACAGAGATGGTGCTGTATGCTTCTCAATCTATCGCCAAAGAAGCGCTTCCAAAATATGAATCTATTATTGCCACAGTATGGAATGATAAAAAATTAAGACCTGTCAACAGACAACAGCTCTATAAGTTGTCAAACTCCATGTTGACAAACCGTATGCGTCCTGATCCTCATTTTAGTGGTCTTTTTACAGTTATTTCCCTCTTTCTGAACAATAACCAGACAGCCGGAAGCCTTACAAACTGGCTTAATGGTTTACAATTGATCATCAATACCAAGGTTCAGCGACAATTTGTACAAACCATTGATGCTACAGCCAGACTGTTTGATAATAATACGCTGTATAAGTCTGCAAATAACAGTTGGATAATTCGTAAAGGTCTGTTTACATTCGAAATCGACAGTGTACCTTATGCAGTGTTTAAATCTGTGGACCTTGTTTGCAGAGGTAGCCGCGACAGTACTCAGATCTTTCAGACTTCAGGAAAGTTCTATCCCTCTTTTGATACATGGAAGGGAAAGGGGGGAACTGTTTACTGGGACCGTGCCGGATTTGCCCATACCGATGTCTATACCATCCTTGATAGTTATAGCATTAATCTTCACTTTTCAACGTATAAAACTGATTCTGCAAAACTTATTAATAAGAAATATTTCAAAAACCCTCTCCCCGGAAGGTTTGAAGAGATGGTGCAGTCTTCTCCTGTTACTCCGGAACGGGCAGTGTTCCCAAAGTTTGATTCATACAATAAAAAGCTGTTTCTGGATAGAATCTTCGAAAACATCAATTATGAAGGTGGTTTTCTCATGGAAGGAAGTCGCTTTATTGGAAATGGAACAGCTAAGGCCGGAGCCCGACTTATCTTCCTGAATACCGGAAAGCCCTTTGCTACGGTCACTTCAAATACTTTCGTTATCCGTCCCGATCGAATTGCATCTGCCAGAGTTGGAGTAACTGTCTTTTTTGAAAACGATTCGATATCTAATGCCAATGTTCAGATGTTGTATCTGAATAGTCAGAAAGAAGTTACATTTACCAGAACAGAAGATGGAGCTCCCTCCAGTCCATTTTATGATACCTACCATAAGCTTGATATTCAGGTTGAGGCATTGACTTTTAAGCTTGGAGCCAACGATATCAGATTCGAAATGAGCAAAGGACTCAGTACAACCAGTAAGGCCTTTTTTGAATCAGCAAACTTTTATGCAGAACAGAAGTATGCACGACTACAA
>Ga0209538_1000386_pt1 | contig 26264 bp, 26 predicted proteins | sample BarGraNGADG00211_2_FD_184492 | JGI IMG/M metagenome (GOLD analysis project Ga0209538, IMG submission 184492) | Arctic peat soil microbial communities from Barrow, Alaska - Barrow Graham LP Ref core NGADG0004-211 (SPAdes) (version 2) | ecosystem: Environmental > Terrestrial > Soil > Wetlands >... | reverse complement strand
CAAAATAAATCCCGTCATTAATTTGGTACGTGAAGCCTTTTTCTTTTAGCCTGCGTACAAGATTAAGTTGATCTGGTATATAATCAGTTGCTTTGGCGATATATTGTGGCGTTATCATCCCTAAACGTTTTATGCCTTTAATAAAGTCGTCGGTATAAAAGGCGGCAACTTCCCAGGCGGTTTTGCCTTCACGACGAGCACCTTTTTCAAGTTTATCCTCGCCTTCATCAGCGTCACTAGTCAAGTGGCCGACATCGGTAATATTCATCACGCGAGTCACGTCATAATTATTCGCCATTAAAATTCTAACGAGCGTGTCCCAATAAATATAGGCCGTCCAGTTGCCGATGTGCTGATAGTCATATACAGTTGGGCCACAGGTGTAAAGCGATACTTTGTTATCGTTTCGAGCAACAAACTCGTCAACTTGACCGGTCAATGTGTTATGAAATTTGAGCGTCATTGGCGTACTCTTTCAGCGTTTTATCGGTGGCGGTTAATAATTCTGGAACTATTGTATCAATAGACTCATAGACGCGAAAGCCCGCGGCATATTCGTGACCGCCGCCACCAAAAAATCCGGCAACTGTTGCTGATATTGGCAAGTTACTCCTGAGTTTGCCGGTTAGTTTGCCGTCTGGATAAGTTTTGATAGCGACACCTATTTCGACGCCTTCGACCAGACGCATTTCATCAAGCACTAGGATGCTGGGGTTATATTGATCGCTGTATTCTTGAATTTCTTCGAATGGTATACGGATAAGCGCCAGTTTGCCGTCCAGAAAATACTCGATTCTTTCGAGCAGAACACCCTTATACTTCAAAATCTCGGCTGATTTTTTCATGTATTCGCGGCGGCGTTTTTCAATTACGGAATTACTTGCACCGAGTTCGGTTAATTTGCCAGCGGTAAAGAACGTACGTGGCGAGACGCCTTGGGTAGTGAGACCGAGGCTGTCGCTCATAATCGCAATCATTAAATTTTCAGCGGCTTGCTGGTTAATCGGCCACTTGGCGTCAGTGGCAAGGTCATAAATTATTTCGCTTGTCGCAACAGCTTCTTCGGTTAACGGCGTGTGTGTAAAGCTAAGATTTGATTCTGTTGTATGGTGGTCGATAACGAGCACTGGGTGAGTTTCGAGGAAATGACGAACTCCTGGGGCTTCGAGAATCCTGGTTATCAGTATGTCCGCCATCGTGTCGACGATAATCGCTAGGTCTGACGTGGTATCAAATTGGCTTATCACCCTGTCCCAACCGTTTATGTATCGCATATATTTGGGAATTTCGACTGGGCAGTATAAAATTACTTCTTTACCTAAATCGCCCAAAATCTCTTCAAGCGCAAGTGCGCTTCCAAGTGAGTCACCGTCAGGATTCTCGGCTTGAATGATAATAATTTTTTCGGCAACGTTGATTAATTCTTTGGCTTTTTCGTACATTTAAAATGCCCTTCTGCCTTCGAGGGCGTGTGTTAATGTGATTTGGCCAGCATATTCCAAGTCGACGCCGACAGGGATACCGCGAGCTAATCTGGTTAATTTAATATCGATACCAGCATCAATAATGTGACGTTGCAAAAATAACGCCGTCGATTCACCCTCAACGCTGGCGTTAGTGGCGATAATTACCTCTTGAACGTTATCCTTAGTAAGTCGTTCCAATAATTCTGGTATATGTAGCTGTTCAGGGCCGACACCGTCGATAGGGCTTATGGCGCCGCCTAGGACGTGGTAGGTACCTTTAAATTGTCCTGTTCGTTCCAGTGCGATGATGTCGAGAGGTTCTTCGACGACGGCTACGAGCGTTTTATCTCGGCTTGGATCGTTATAAAGCGTTGAAACGTCCTCGTCGGCATCAATCAGCGCAAATGTGATGGGGCAACTTTTGACACCACTCTGAAGTTTTGTGAGTGCATCTGCAAGTTTCTCGCTAATATGCTTGTCGGCTCGCAGTAAAAAATACGCATAGCGTTCAGCCGTGCGTTCACCAACACCAGGTAGTCGTCCGAGTTCATCGATGGCGTTTACAAGCGCCGATGGAAGTAATTGAGACAAATCAGTATCCTATAGCCCAAGTTTTCCTAGACTACCCATAAGTGGTTTCATCTTTTCGGCGGCAACTTCTTGGGCTTTGGCTAAACCGTCACGAATAGCGATTTCTAGCCAGTGTTCTAACTGTTCGATATCGTCTAGGTCAATTTGTTCTGGATCAATGGTAATTTTTTTAACCTTTAGTTCACCGGTGACCTGAACGACCACTGCGCCGTCACCAGCTTCAACTTCGATAATTTCTTTTTTTAATTCGTTTTGCGCTTTACGCAAGTTGTTTATCATTTTTACTTGGTCAAATGCCATATATTTTATACTCCTTGGTCTTGATATATTATCTACTAAGTATACGTTAATCTGTTTACTTTTTGTATAAGTAAAATCTGTCACCTTGGTTATAGGTTGACGTAGTGATAATTTTGTCAATTTCGTAACCGCTAAATACTTTTTTTGCCTCGCGAGTTGCTAAAAAGGTATCTCCTGCCGGTAAAAGTGATATATTAAACTGTTTGTTGTGCTTTGCGACGACATTATAAAATGCGAATTCATCGCCTGCAACAACGATATTTTTTGTATTTTTTGGAATTAATTTAATGTCTTTGGAGAAACTATTTATAAGCATTGGGTCGTATCTATAACCATGCACAAATCGGTCTGCCCCCGAAAATACCAGAACCGATACTAGGATAACGACCGGGATTAAACCGCCAATACGGGCGTAGGGATTGTGTGGAAAAAGTTCGTACCAATATGTTAGTAACTCACTTAAGCCAGATGCTAATAGTAATACTAATAGCAAGAAGGTTATGCTCGTAAAGTTAGGGTTAAATATGATGACCGGTATTAAAAGGAGTGTCCATATAGCTATAACATAACTTTTTGCAGTTTCCCGGGTTAGTATGACTCGATATATACCAATTGCAATTATCAACATTGATCCAAGCTCAAAAAACGGTGTCATCAACGTTGTTCCGCCTGGTTTAGCAAAGCCTAAGTACTGGGTGCCGAGTGATGCGAAATTAGCACCAAAATTAGGCCAATGGGTCGGTATCCCAAGTAGGGTTAGCCCAAGGTTTGGTGTTTTGAATAAAGCAATAATAAGTGGTATTAATATTAAAAATGCAACAGCCATAGCGATTATTATTTTTGGCTTTGATAACTGTCTGATTATAAAACGAAGGTGCGGGTGTAGAAAAATAGCGCTAATAAGGGCTATAAGCATATATGTACTAAGCGGGGTATAAAGGCTAAGTGCAGCCACAATACAAAATGATATTTTGTAAAACATTCTGAACTTTTTTTGACCTGATGAAATGAGGCTAGCAAGCAATATAAGCAAGACTGACCAGAAAAAGTAGAGTATGCCGGGTGTTCCATCTTGGGCAATAAACAGGAATTGACCGGTTGTTATGGCAATTAACGACGCCAGGACTGCAACGCTAGGTTTAAATAATTGCCTGAGTAACAACACTAACCCTACGACTGATAGAAATGCCAGTATAATCGACGGTAATTTGATACTGAGGATTGAAACGCCAAATATTGCCAAGCTAGCTTTTTGTAATAAATAATAAGGCAAGTCTATGATAGTAATAGAGTTTAAGTTTGCGCGACTAATCGCATCACTCGTTACAACGGATTGCATTTCTTGGTTTGAAATGCCTCCTGGCAAATATAAACCAACAAATATTAATGCCGCTATGAGACCAATAATGACAACACTGTAGCCAATCCAATAACGCCAGCGGTACATAAAAGATTCACTAATATCGAATTTATTCATATTTAACTATGATTATACCACGTGCATTTTAGGCATCGTGCTTGCGATCAAGTGACATAAAACGCAAACGTTCAGGGTGAAAATAGAGTTCAATCTTGCCGGTTGGTCCGTTACGGTGTTTAGCGATGATTAAATCGGTTATATTTTCGCGTTCAGTTTCGGGGTTATAATAGGCTTCGCGATAAATAAACATGACAATATCGGCGTCTTGTTCAATTGATCCAGAATCGCGCAAGTCGGCTAGTTGCGGAATTTGCGGACTACGCGATTCGACTGAACGAGATAACTGGCTGAGGGCAACAACCGGCACGTTAAGTTCGCGTGCGATTAACTTGAGTCCGCGTGATATTTCACTGACTTCTTGAACGCGGTTGCCGTAACTCTGTCCGCTTCCGCTCCCCCGCATTAGCTGTAAGTAGTCGATAATAACAAGTCCAAGTGGTTGTTCGTGCATTGCGCGACGGGCTTTGGTACGCATTTCAAGCACCGACAAGCCAGGAGTGTCATCGATAAAAATCGGCGCTTCGGCTAATTCACCCATTGCTTCAGATAATTTACTAAAATCGTCATCGGATAGATTTCCGGTACGGATATTCCAGGCATCAACACCCGATGCATCAGCCAACATACGGTCAACTAACTGTTCTTTGCTCATCTCGAGACTAAAGAACAAAACCGGTTGTTTGGCGATTGTAGCCACATTGTATGCCAAGTTTGTAACCAGAGTGGTTTTACCCATCGCAGGTCGCGCTGCCAGAATAATCAAGTCACTTTTTTGCAATCCCGCGGTCATATTGTCTAGGTCTTGGTAGCCGGTGCGCACTCCGCGAAGTATACCTTTATTGCGGTGGAGTTCTTCCATACGGTCAAAACTTTCGGTCAAAATACTTTCGATACTAACTAGATCCTGTTTAAGCGACTGGTCGCTAACAGAGAATAATTCAGCTTCGGCTTTTTCAAGCAGCTCTTCGGTCGATGTTTCTTCGTTATATCCCAGTTCGGATATTTCGCCACTGGCTTTTATCAAGCGGCGGCGGATGGCTTTTTGGGCAACCAACTCGGCATAGGCTTCGGCGTGAGCAGCGGTTGGAACATAATTTGTGAGTTCTGTTAAATAGGCCGAACCGCCAACCGTATCTAGTTCTTTTTTGCGCTTTAATTCATCGGTCAATGTCAGTAAATCGACGGGTTTGTGTTTTTCATATAACCGCATCATGCCGCCATAAATAATCGAGTGGCGTTTTTCGTAGAAATCTTTAGTTGTGACGTGCTCAGATATATCAGCCAGAGTTTCTTCATCAATTAAAACCGCACCGAGTAAACTTTTCTCGGCATCTAGATTTTGCGGCGGGACTTTTCCTGCGACTACTTCCTTATTTGCCATCTAATAACTTAGAGTTCTAATGAAACCTCTTCTCCTCCACCCATAATAGCAGCAACCGTGGCTGCTTGGCTATCTTTTGGTGGCGGGGACGACGGTATTGTGTGGATATCCAGTTCATAAACCCCTATTTTTTGCAAACATTCATTAAGGAGTGAACTGTATTTGGTGTCATCAAGTTTATTTTTGTAAAATTTGTTGCCCGTGTAGAGTGTTAAGTCATTATCGACGAGTTGATGATTGCATTTTGATAACACGCTATATAGTGCGATGTAGTTTTGGCGGGTGTATTCGATTAGTTTATCCCAATCGAAAGTAATACTGTCTTGGTCGCCTTTTGACGAACTTTCCTCCGCAATCCTGCTTCGCTCCAGGTCTGACAGGGGCCCCGGCGCCCGGTCAGACTTGGGCTGCAGGGGATTACTTCGGGAAGTTGCGTCAGCGGCTCGGTTGCTATTATCTATCGGTCGTATTTTATTGGCTTGTTTTTCTAGCTCTTCAATTGTAGCGCTCACCTCGTGGACTGGTGTTGCCAGGGCGATTGATTTAGGCGGTTGTTTTGGCGATGCGGCCATACCTAGAACGCTTAATAATTTCAATTGTGGTTGAGGGCTTTTTGTGACATCAATGAGTGCATCCATAAGTGGTAATAATTGAGGTTTGTTTGCTATTTGACCGCGGATATTATCGGTTAGCTGCGCAACGAGTACGGTGCTACTAACGCCTTCATTAAATGTGCGGTTTAATAATTCTACCAGTAGATTAATATTGCGAGTTTCAACAGCGTCAAGCAGTTGATTGATAGTTTCACTGGGTGCTAAGCCTAATATATCTTCGATCAGTTTGGCGGTAATCGTTTTTTTGTCATTGACATCTACCAAGCTAGATAGTTGATCAAGTAAACTGATACTATCGCGGAAACTACCGTCGCTACGCTGGGCGATGAGTTTTAAGGCATCATCTGTAACTTTGATGCCTTCTTGCTTTGCAATGTATGCCAGGTGCTTGACGGCGTCATCTACGCTGATTGGGCGAAAATTAAACCGTTGCGTGCGGCTAATAATTGTAGCCGGTAACTTTTCGGCATTGGTTGTTGCTAGGATAAATACGATATGCTCCGGCGGTTCCTCGAGAGTTTTCAAAAGCGCATTAAAAGCTGCCTTGGATAGCATATGTACTTCGTCGATAATGTAAATTTTCTTGCTAGCGGATACTGGGGCAATCTGGACTTTTTCGCGAAGATCACGGACGTCTTCGACACCGTTATTACTGGCGGCATCAATTTCTATAATATCTAAATTGGTGATCTCTTCGTTGTAGGGTAATTTATTAATTTCGTGCGCTAAAATACGTGCGACTGAAGTCTTACCGACACCACGTGGACCGGTTAACAGATAGGCGTGAGATACGCGGCCGACAGATATGGCGCGTGACAAGATGTCGGTAATATGTTTTTGACCGATTACCTCATCTAACGATTTGCTGCGATATTTTCGATACAATGCTTTTGACATTGTTTGTTTCCCCTACTCACTTATTCTTAATTAAGATTATACGCACGTTCTGTGTCGCATAATGCCGTATTTTTTACCCTTTTTTGTTTTCACCTCTCGTGATGCTTTTAGTATAGCGCTTTTGTTTATTTTTGCAATATTAAAAACCCGACTTGTAGAAAAAGTCAAACGGGTGACGTTCGATATAAGCATCTGTAGACAAAAGTATTCCCATACCTAACCTCATCAGACTGTGGCCGGTAGGCCAGCCGAACGCCACGTGCTAACCAAGGGTTACACGTAGAGTGTGCTGATGGGTTGGGTATGGGAATGGTTTTGCCGAACGTGACGTATATATTACAACGCGGCTTCGACGGCGGCCCAGACGGCATCCGGGTTGTCGGCTGGAATGATAATAGTAACTTGGTCGCCAACATTGATGCGGAAATACGTCACGCTTGCTAGTAAAATGCGATATTCGCGGCCATTTGCCTCGACATAATAAGCGCCGTCGTGTTGTACAAGCGTACCAATGATTTGTTTTCGTTCAATTGGTCCAATTTGTTTATATACGAAACCACCATCGTCAGTAATCGTTAATTTCATAATATCGCCTTCGACAAGTTTTGATTTGCTGGCGTAATTTGTAGGCACTGGATAATCTTTGCCGTCGGGTCCGATCATTTTTTGGCCGTCAAAGATACCTTCGATGACTTTCCCTTTTGCATCTTCGGCGTTACTGGATCGTGGCGTAATAACGACGCCATCATCACCTGTGATACTCATTAGCAATTCTTTAGCTGCTGCTAGATTGGTTTCTGCCTCTTGTATCAAGCTATGAAGGCGTTTTACTTGTTTTTCGGGTAGTTCAGACATGGTAACTCGCAATTTCCTTTGTCTATTTTTGTAGTGATATTACCCTATATATACCAATGAACGTATAACTTGTCAATAAGCCACCGTGGGTTTTCCACATGATTTTATGAGATGGATTAAAAAGCGTTGTATAATTTATCAATACAAAATGCCGTCCTTTTCGGAACGGCATTAGGTAATAATCTACAAGATGGTCGAATGTTGGCTAAATTAACTTAGCTCGACAGTTGCGCCTGCTTCTTCAAGCAGTTTTTTAGCAGCTTCAGCTTCTTCTTTGTTGGCTTTTTCTTTGACAGGTGCAGGTGCGCCGTCAACGATAGCTTTTGCTTCACCAAGACCTAGTCCGGTGATTTCTTTGACTGCCTTGATAACAGCAACTTTTTGAACACCAGCTTCTTTCAAAGTAACGGTGAATTCAGTTTTTGCGTCTTCTGCAGGTGCAGCTTCGGTGGCAACGGTAGCAACAGCGGCAGCAGGTGCAGCGGCGCTTACGCCCCACTCGTTTTCAAGGTGTTTTACGATTTGGCTCAGCTCTAAGGCTGAGAGTTTGTTGAGTTCATCAACGATTTTTGCTTGTGCAGCAGATAGCTTGATTTCTTTATCAGCCATGATTATATTCTCCTATTATTAATTAAATGGTTACAAAATTAGATTTAAAGTGCTTCAGCACGTTGCGATAATACTTGTGCGAATCCACGCTGTGCGCCGTTGGCGACACCGAGGAATCCGGTAAGTGGGGCTGCGATAACGCTGACTAGTTGACCGCGGAGTTGATCCTTGGTTGGTAGTTCAGCGAGTGCCGTGACTGTAGCTGTATCAAGTGATGCGCCGGTATTGTCAAAACCAGCAACCAGTTTTAATTCTGGATGCTTTTTGGCAAATTTGGCTAAAACTTGAGCTGGTGCGACTTCGTCTTCGCTTGAAAAAGCATAGACTAATTGTCCAGTAAGTAAACTAGTGTCGGCAGCTTTAAACTTGTCGTTATCTGCTAATGCAACGCGTACAAGGCGGTTTTTAGCCACTTTGATAACTACGTTAGTTGCACGAGCAGCAGCGCGAAGTTCTTGCATATCAGCGACGCTCAGGCTGGTGTAGGCTGCGCCTACCGAACCTTTAGCGCTAGCAAATAATTCAGCTAATTCTGCAACCAAAGTGTTCTTTTTATCGCGTGAAATTGCCATAAAAATTCTCCTTTAGTTGTTATGTATATTCTATTCGACCAAATTGTAAACGTTCTAGACAGTTGCAAGAAAAAGAAAAAAGTCTCTGGTTCTCGCACTGCCAAAGACTAATATCGAAAAATGTATGTTTTACATGATCCTCGGTAGCGAATTAAGTGTTTCCACAGCTACTGTCTTTGGTAATGTCTTGAGAGATTATAGCAAAATCGACGTATAAATGTCAACGGTAACATATATTATATCTATAAAGCTGGTATAATATTAAACAACGTAAACTAAAAATATGTGAGGTGTGACGGTGATTGATCGAGAAAAGACGGAACCTTTTATATACAATGCCGACCGACAGCCGGACTTGCAATATCATGAGTTACTAAAGCGCATAAGGACAACTGGTCGTGCCGCACTTTCTGGAATGGATCAAGGTTCAGTAGAAGTTCTCGGTCATATGATGAGGTTTGATTTAGCCGAAGGTGGTTTCCCTCTTATCACAGAGCGTGATTTAACCAGAGGCACAACGAATGAAATCATTGCTTCTTATCAACCAAATCTTGAACTTCGACCGGTTGCCGGGCCCGTCAAACAAGCTTTGGGTGAAATAATTGGTTTTATCAATGGCGCTCGAACCCAGGAGGAACTTGAATCTTATGGCTGCAATTTTTGGAAACCATGGACCTCGGACCCAGCCAAGGCAAAAAAACGTGGATTAGAACTTGGCGACCTCGGACCTGGATCGTATGGCGCGGCTTTTCACGATTTTCCTGATGGCGATAATACATTTAATCAATATGATGCCCTAATCAAACAAATAAAGGCTCGTCCGGAGTTGCGAACTCACATTATTACTCCATTTATTCCTCAGTACCTAAGTCGTGCACCTGGTTACGAACAGAAAGTTCTGATTGTGCCTTGTCACGGGTTGCAACATTACAATATTGATGTGTTTAACAAAGAAATATCACTTGTTCATTGGCAACGCAGTGCCGACGCTCCAATTGGATTGCCATTCAATATGGTGCATTATGCAGCCCTTTTGATGATGGTCGGTCAAGTGACTGGTTATAAACCCAAGGAATTCGTCTATCAAGTTTCCAATGCTCATATATACGACCAGCATATTGAGAGAGCTGAAGAATTGCTCGGTCGGGAACCATTTGCATTTCCACGCTTAACACTGGATCCTACTATCAAAAAACTTGAAGATTTCAGAGTAGAACATTTCTCGATTCAAGATTACAATGCTCATCCTCCGATGAATATGGGTGGAACCGCAGTATGAAAAATATCATCGTAGCCTATGACAATGAACGCGCTATAGGCAAAAATGGCGATTTATTATGGAAGCCTGGCGAAATGCGTGGGGATATGGCACATTTTCGAACGCTCACAATGGGATCGGCGATAATTATGGGCCGTAAAACACTTGATTCAATTGGTATGGCATTGCAGGGTCGACGAAATATTGTGCTGAGTCGGTCTGAATCTACTCAGATTTCTGGTGTCGAGGTTGTACGCTCGCTTGACGAAGCTTATTCACTTGCTGATAAGGACGAAGGAGTTTTTATTATTGGCGGTGGAGAAATTTATCAGCAAGCGCTGAAAGATGTCGAGCGAATTTATGCCACAGAAATTGATACTACCGTTGAGGGGGCTGATATTTTCTTTCCAAGCCTAGACAGTAACTGGCAAAAAACTGATATGAAAAAGTTTTCGGCTGATGAAAATAACATATACCCCTATAGTTTTGTGACTTATGAGCGAAAATAATCCTTTTGTCAATCTGGATAATGCTCGACTCGATGAGCAGCGTCAGGTTATGGAAGAGATTGAACGAAACGAAGAATGTCCGTTTTGCCCGGAGTACCTTGATAAATATCACAAACAAGAAATCCTCAGGAAGGGCGCCCATTGGATATTAACAAGAAATCAGTGGCCATATAAAAATACCGATATTCATCTGTTAGCGATTGCTGCCTATCACGCCGAAAAGCTGTCTGACTTGAAGCCAGGGTCATTCGATGAGCTACAAGATCATTTAGTGTGGGCCGAAAATGAATTCCAAGTTAGCGCGGGCGGCATTGCTATGCGTTTTGGTGACACGTCGCATAACGGAGCGACCGTTAACCATCTTCACGCGCATTTTATAGTGCCTTCAACCGATAAACCGGATAACGAAAAAATTCGTTTCAAGATTGGCTAGTTGGATAATCTTTCAGGGTTAGCGGGTCTTCAGGCTCGAGATTTGCTTCTAGTTTTACTACCTCGACGCCAAAATCTTTTAATACACTATAACCGTCGAGCATTGAATAACCCTCTACAAAGTAACAACTTTTTATGCCACTAAGGGCAATAAGTTTAGCGCAATTAGGGCATGGAAAAGTGCTGACGCATATAGTTGCGCCTTCGAGTGAAATGCCTTGTTTAGACGCTTCCGCGATAATCCGCGCTTCTGCATGTATATCAATCGATCTTTCGATTGCTTCGCCTTTTTTGGCGGTGATGCGTGGGTCGCCTTCAATCCAAGATGTGTACTCTGTGGGTAGTGATGAATTATGAGCACTTAATTTAATAATATCGTCGTCAAGAATAACCGCTCCGATATGCCTCCACCAGTTGGTGCTTTGTGCTGCCTCACTACTTAATCTTTTGATGATTGGGTCGTTATCGTCAATTTGAACGGTTCGATCAGGTTCGACAACGGACGGATCTGTTGAGTTATCTCTGTCCCAGCGTAAAAATACAGGTTCGGTTGTTATATCCGCCTGAGGGTTGGCGGCAATAATTGTACGCGAAATATCATCATCTGGCATTATGATAGGGTTTTTTAGAGCATCCTGTAATGCTGATCGTCCAAGGATAATAACTTCTTTGCCTAGTCCACTAATGGCTCGTTTGGCGTCCTCGGGGCTAAGTGCTCGAATATCTTTGCGAAGATAAGATACATCATCCAATATCTCGCTATCAAATACGCCAATAGTGGCGTCTGGGTGGCGATTGAATGCTGTAATATATCCGTCATGTAAAACAGGAATATATCCTGCGAATAATTCTTTTGGCTTATTCATTACCGCGACCGCTTAGGATACTTCCGATTGCTCTTCGTAGTTCAGGACTTGCATTATTGTCTTTCAGGGCTTTTTCGACAGGTTCTATAATCTTACTTGTCCATCCCACCTGTAGCCGACGGATTTGTGCGGAAGTTGATGTTGTTGCTTGTGGTTCCAGGCTGATAACTTGCCCGCAAAATTCACTTAATTGCATTAAAGTCTCATCATTATAAGCTTCTTCTGTAACTATAAGGGTATCTGGTGAAATTCGTTTAATTAAATCCCACTTTGGTTCGTCATGGTATTTGAGTGTGACTATATCAACCGATCGCGTGTGGGTGAGCATCATTAAGCGTTCGCTTTCGGGTACGACGGGACGATCTGGGCCTTTCCTGGCGCGAACTTTCTCGTCACTGTCAACACCAACTATCAAGACGTCGCCATACTTCTTTGCTTCTTCTAAGTATTTGGCATGACCAACGTGTAATAAATCAAACGTTCCGGAGGTTAAAACTATACTTAAACCTAATGTTCGGCAGGCGCGTGTATATTCCTCGAGTACATTGTGGCTCTCAATAAATCGTGCTTCGGGATTCGGTTGACTACTAAAAATACCTCTCTCGTAGGTTTTTGCTTGTTCGCTCACTTCGTTTCGACTAAATCTTTTTGCCATATTACACCAAAATTAATTTATTCGTTATATTTTACAATACTACCGCTAATTTAGCTAACTACGTTCTCGACTTTGATACCAGGGCCTTGGGTGGTACTGATCGAGGTTGATTTGACGTAGATGCCCTTTAGACTTGTGGGTTTTTGTGATTTTAGGCTTTCAAAGAAGGCGCGAGCGTTCTCTTCTAGTTTTTTTGCCCCAAACGACACTTTACCGATACTTAGGTGGATGATAGCCTGTTTGTCAACGCGATATTCAACTTTGCCGGTTTTGGCTTCTGAAACGGCCTTGGCTACGTCGGTTGCGACTGAACCGCTTTTTGGATTAGGCATCAGACCGCGTGGACCAAGTAGACGGGCATATTTACCAAGTTTTGGCATATATTGAGGTGTTGCAACCAAGATATCAAAATTTAATTCTTCTTTATCAAGTTGCTTTAGGAAATCTTCATCGCCAACAACATCGGCTCCAGCTTTTTTGGCAGCTGCATGATCTGATTCGGGTGCGAATACGGCAACACGAATAGTTTTGCCGGTTCCGTTTGGCAATGATACGGTTGCGCGAATGTTTTGGTCGGCTTGACGAGGATCAACGCCCAGACGCACATGAACTTCAACGCTGGCATCAAACTTACTTGGATTGGTTTTTTCGGCAATTTCTAGTGCATTAGTAAGTGAATAGACAGTTTTTTTATCGACTAGCTCGGCGACTTTGCGATAGTTTTTGCCACGTCGCTCAATTAATGGACGATTGGTTGGTTTTGGACCTTTTTTAGTCTTGGCTTCAGCTTCGGCTGATTGCGGAGTAGTATCCTTTGCGGCTTTTCGAGCTTCTTTTTCGGTTCTGGCTTCAGCCTCGGCAATTGCTTTTTCGCTGCGTTTGCCGGCTTTAGCGAGTTTAACTTCTGCGGTTTCTTCGACAGGAACGTCTTCGGTAACAGTTTCCACGATAGGCGCTTCGACTACAGGAGTATTTGCACTCGCAATCGCAGCTTCAATCTCGGCGATAGTATTTTTAGAAGTTACCTTTAATTTAAGTTTTTTTGCCTTTTCAAGCAAATCGTCTTTTTTGCCCATAATATTAGATGAACCCTTTCTGTGGTACGAACGGCTTTCGCCTCCCAACATTGATTTTTATACTGTTATTATAACACAAAATAAAATATCACGGAAGATATCGGGGTATTTTATTTATTAAGTTATTTGAGCTATAGGCACTTTCGTGGAGGTTTTTGACCGGGAATTAACTTCGTTTCAGCAGTTTCGGTTCGGCTATAAAGGTACTGTTCTACTAGCTTCATTTGATGCTCATTAGACATACCCCTATGGTTTTTAAGTAGCGTTCGTATTGGAGAATTAATGCCACCCTCCAAGTGATTTGTGTTTCTTGGTAACTGCAGGTTTGGTCGGTAGCTGGAACGTAACAGGTCATCAGTAATCTTGTATAGTTGGCGATAGGCACTTCTGACTCTGTAGTGAGTGTAGTGCCACGTCCTTTTACTTTTCATTAGGTTATGGGTATTCGTTCGCTGTTCAATATAGCAGTGATGTTTTCTGAACCAGCGGTGTAACTTATATTTCCAGATCCGAGCCTCTCGTTTACCGTGAAATTGTAATAAGTCTCGGGTTATGGCGGGTAACTGTTTGCCGGCTTCTGACTCTGGGTGCAACGTTAGTTTGGTTTTAACGTTAAGCCAGGCATGAAAACGGCAGCGTTGGATGACCGTCTCTAGCCAAAGGATATTTAGGGCATGTAACATACCTTTCTGACCATCACATACTACGTAGGCCGGTGGTGGTAATATCGCAATGAGCTGTGACCAATACCGACTACTTTCATATGGTACCCATTTCCATCCAATAACAAACTCGGTGGTTCGGGCAATTAGACAAACACTGGATCCTACCCTAATACCATCAATAATTATTGCATGATGAATCTCCCTAGTTAAGACTAGGGTAGCTAAACTTGGAGCATCCCAGCACCAGGCGGTTTTACGTCTAAACTGACGGGGTGAATGTTTGGACTCGGTGGCAACGTCTTTCTGAGTCTGTTTGCCAAGCAACCATTTACTATGGTCTTTGGCCACTTTTGCTTTACGTAAATCTTCACGCGGTTTGATGGCGCTAGTCTTACAAAAAGTACATAACCAACGCTGGTTACCAGCAGCTGTTAAGCCGCGTTTCCTGAGCTTAGTTTTACAGGTTAAACAGTACCGGAATCCGTGTTTTTTTTATAGTCATTATCGCCCCTAACTAATGTCTCACAACATTAGTTTAAGCCCTAATAACAGATATACAACTAGCTAAAAAGCTCCACGTTTTGGCCTATAACTCTAATTGTATGATGTTTAAGCAAATACTAAGCCCCAAAGGGTGTATAATATAACATATGCGAATATTAATTATCGAAGACGAGCACAAAATAGCACAGGCTTTGAAAAAAGCTTTACAACAAGAAAATTACGCCGTTGACGTATCATATGACGGCGACGATGGTTATGCAATGGCCACCACCGAACCGTACGATTTAGCCATAATTGATCGAATGATCCCCGGTGAATACGACGGGTTAGGCATTGTAAAGGCAATGCGAAAGGCAAAGATCCATACGCCAGTATTGCTACTTACCGCAAAAGGAACCATCGCCGATCGAACAACCGGACTTGATGCGGGCGCTGATGATTATTTAGTCAAACCATTCGCACTTGAGGAACTGTTAGCACGAGTACGCGCATTATTGCGCCGTCCAATCGAAGTTCAACAAACTATACTCACCGCCGGCGATTTGTCATTGAATACCGTTACTTGCGAAGTTAAGCGCGGCGACAAAGTCATAGGTCTTACCGGCAAAGAATTTGCCTTACTGGAATACCTGCTTCGCAACCAAGGCCGACCAAACAGCAAAGACACGATCATTAGCCATGTTTGGGATTATAACGCTGACGTTTTGCCCAATACCGTTGAAGTATATATGAAATATTTGCGACAGAAAATTGATGACCCATTCGATAAGCCTCTCCTTCAGACGATACGCGGTTTCGGTTACAAAATCGACGTGAAATAAAGGCCCGCGCGTCATGTTTCGATCTGCGACTCTCCGACTAACTGGATGGTATTTGTTGATATTAATGCTACTAAGTGTTATTTTTAGCATCGCCATTTATAATGTAACGTCGAACGAGATATATGTGCGCCTAGAGCATTTTCAGACAAACATTCAAGAATCACAAAACTTTACACCTCGGCCTATGGGGGTAGCGACTCTTCGCGACAGGGAAATAAATACGGCTGCCGCTAATCTGTCGGTCGAATTAATCTACGTCAATCTATTCGTACTAATTGCAGGTGGATTTGGCAGTTATTTCTTGGCACGTCGCAGCCTTCTGCCAATCGAAAAAGCTCACGAAGCACAATCCTGTTTTACAAGTGATGCTAGCCACGAATTGCGTACTCCACTAGCCGTTATGAAAACTGAACTTGAAGTGGCGCTTCGCGATAATACCGCAACCACAGACAGCCTAAAGGAAGTGCTTTCCAGCAACCTAGAAGAAGTGGACAAATTATCCAGACTGGCCGAGATGCTACTTAATCTATCACAGCTTGATCAGACCAAATTAAAACTCGGTCCCGTCAACTTGAATAAAGTTACACGCAATATAATCAAAGATTTCAACAAACCATTAAATCGTATTTCTATGGCTTACGATAAAAAACTGATAGTAAAAGGTGACGAAATGGCCGTAACTGATCTAATAAAGGTCCTCGTCGAGAATGCAATCCAATACAGCCCCCCTGGTTCACAAATATCTATTACTACATCGCAATTCGAAGAATATGCCAAATTCGAGATTACAAACTCCGGCGCAGGTATACAGCCAGATAAACTGCCACGTATCTTCGATCGATTTTATCGAGCCGACTCTTCGCGCACAAATGGCAGTAATAAGGGTTACGGTTTTGGTCTCGCACTAGCCAAGAATATCGTTGAGCTACATAATGGCAAATTATTCGTAAGTAGCGCACCAGATTACGAAACAACCTTTACGTTTCTTTTGCCACTATTTTCAAATATCCAAGCAAAAACTCAGAACTAATCCATATACTGAATTCGTAGTCACCTAAATAAAAGGAGAATGTATGAATGTAATTTCGCGAGGCATAAAAAATGCCCTCCGCAGTCCATTGCGATCAGGCGCAATCATCCTGATGCTCGCAATCAGTGTCGGCCTAATATTAAGTATGCTTGTCGCTAGAAGTAGTGTTAACGCTAAAATAGACGAGGTAAAATCTACGGCTGGAACTAATATAACCATCAGCCCAGCTGGCGTTATGGGATTTTCTGGTGGCGGCGATGCCCTGACTAGCACCCAACTTGCCACGATTAAAAGTACGACCCATATAGCCAGTACATCAGCAACTCTAAGCGATCAACTAGGTACGAGTGACACAAATCTAACCGCCTCACTCGAGATGGGAAGTTTCGGCGCACGCCAACAGCGTTTCGAAAGTGCTAGTACGTCAACTACGACCGATAGCAGCACAACAACAGATAGCACTAGCACCACCGACACAACCTCAACACGACCAACACCAACACCTCACATAACAGTAACCGGTACCACTAACCCAAATTCAGTCTCGACCGATGGTAGTGATTTAACATTAACTATCGGAAAAACAATCAATGGGACAAGCAGTGACCTGGTTGCATTAATCGGTACTGATCTTGCTACCAAGAACAACTTGGTAGTCGGCAGCACATTCACAGCCTACACAAAAACGATCACTGTCAGCGGCATATTTAAAACTAGCAACAAATTCCAAGACAGCGGTATTATTATGCCCCTTGCTACAGTCCAGACTTTAACCGACCAATCGGGTGCGGTCAGTAGTGTTATCGCAAAAGTCGATAGTAGCGAGAATGTAAGTGCAACCGTTACATCACTTAAGTCATCATTAGGCGACAAAGCAGATATCGTTAGTGAAGCCGAACAAGCCGCAACCAGCGTTTCGTCGCTTCAAAGCATAGCTTCACTTGCTCTTGCTGGCGTCATCGGCGCAACCATCGCCGGGGCAGTAATCGTGCTACTAGCGATGGTAATGATCGTCCGCGAACGTCGTCACGAAATTGGCGTCATCAAGGCTATCGGTGGCACGAATAGGAAAGTCATCGGTCAATTCGTCACTGAAGCGTTAACCTTAACTGTTATCGGCGCAGTCGTTGGACTTGCACTCGGTGTGGCGGTGAGTGGCCCTATGACAAATTCACTAGTAAGCAATAGCCAGAGCAGTAGCAGCACTTCAACAAGTAACACAACAGGCGGACCTGGTGGCATGATGAGACGAGGTATGAGCCAAATCGGAACCAACCTAACTCAGGTAACAGCCAGCTTAACACCTACGGTATTCGCATCAGCGATTGGCATAACATTGATTATCGCAATCATTGGCAGTGCAGTACCAGCCTGGTTTATCGCCCGAATTCGTCCAGCAGAAGTATTAAGAGCAGAATAAAGGAGTATATATGTTAGTAGTCAAAAATCTTACTAAAACATTCAGCAGCACAGGCAGTGACGTCACAGCCTTAGATAACGTAAACTTGACCGTTAAAACTGGCGAATTCGCTAGCATCATCGGCAAATCAGGAAGTGGCAAAAGCACATTGCTAAGTATGTTAGGCGCACTAGATATCCCAACTAGTGGGAGCATAGAGGTCGATGATGTCGATATAGCCAAACTATCCGCCGGCAAACAAACGGCTTACCGTGCCAAAAAGATTGGTTTTGTCTTTCAATACTACAACCTGATACCAAATTTAACCGCTCTTGAAAACGTCATACTTGCCCTTGAATTCGGTGGTATGCCAACTCGAAAACGCAAAAAACGCGCTGAACAGTTATTAGCTGATGTCGGCATTGATCCCGACGAACAACTTCGCAAACCATCAAGACTCAGCGGCGGGCAACAACAACGCGTATCAATAGCGCGCGCATTAGCCAACAAACCAGCTATCATCTTGGCCGATGAACCAACCGGGAACCTCGACAGCGAAACTGGTAAAAAGATATTCGACCTGCTTCATAGTTTGTCACGCAGTGAAAATACAACCATTCTAGCCGTCACGCACGATATGGATATCGCTGGAAAAACAGATCGAACCTTTAAATTAAAAGATGGGGAAATCGTAGCATAAGCCAATATCGCTTAAGCTTTTAACCACCAATAAGTGTTATAATAGAAGTGCAAGTTAATAAGTCAAGAAGGGGGATTCAATAACATGAAAACTACTATCACCGACAAAACAATTTTGCTAAGCAAGAAGGGGATGAAAGAACTGAAAAAGACAATCATCCAGCTCGAACATGACAAACAAAAAGCCCTACAGGCGTTACGTGAACTCGACAAAACATTAGGACACGACGAACGTTTGGACCGCATTGAAAAACTATCAAATCTCGAAAATATTGAATCTGAATTAGCTGATAAAAAATTAATAATATCAACCGCCAAACTATTGCCAACAAGACGTATGCGTTTGCGGGTAGCGATTGGATCGGTAGTCGATCTAATCGATAAGCATGGACATCTATTCCGTTATACTATCGTTGATACTATCGAAGCTAACCCAAGTGACGGACGTATCTCAATCCTAAGTCCGCTTGGACGAAGCTTGATCGGCAGAACCGTCAAAGACATAGTCAGATGGGGCAAAGGTAAAAGATCCAACCAGTTCCAGCTGGTACGCATCATTTGATTTGATAATTAAGCAACACAAAAAAACACCTACCGCCACGTAGGTGTTTTTTATAATTACGACGCAATACTTAGTAACGTCCAATTTCCACCGTTGTTATCAGTGCGCAGATAATAATCCGCTACTCCATCAGACATTGTAATAATCTCGGCGATAAGACCACCTTTACGTACTAGACAACGCAGGCCAGCGTCGATAAAGTTATAAGTGGCACCACGAAATTCCATTCGGCGAGGATAGGCAACCAGATTTTTTCGGAATCCTAGGACAGTCACGACAACTTGCTCATTGATATGTACTTTGTTCATAGCTATTCCTCCATAAAATTTAATACAATTACAAAAAGCTGACAGATTAAAAATATGACAGCAAACGGATTTATGAGCAAGTAATACAGATAGGAATACCGATACCGCTTTGACCAGAGGTATTCTTTTTACTGTTGTTACTGTAAATGTATTTATCGTTTATCAGTGACTCGCCTATGGCGGGAATGACAACGTTTATGGTGGCTTTTATAAGCCTGTAGGTGAAAAGGTTCTAACCAGTACCCACATGACTGTTACTAGTATACATCGCCGTATGCTGAACACGTCAACTGTAAAATTTACATTAATTCAATGCGTCTTCGAGTAACGCAGTATGGAGCCCGGCTGCGTTCATAGCATCAACGAACGCCTGAATGTCTTGGGCGAATTCAGGGCGGAAATGCATCAGCACGACGTCGCCGGACCGCAATTTATCGCCAATCTGGTACTGCATCGAACCGTCGTTTACCTTGGCAATCCAAGTAACTACAGCTTTCATACCACAATCAGCAGCAGCTTGACGCATTATGTTAGAATATGCTCCGCCCGGAGGTCGAAATAGAGTCGGCCGACGACCGTAATGCTCAGCCACGTAGTCGGCCATGCCACAAATTTCATTCTTTTGCTGATCATAAGTTTGATCCGTCACCATATTGATATTATGGGTTAGTGTGTGATCTTCAACGACTGAACCTAGGTCAACCAGTTGCTTAAAAAAGTCCGGATTGCTGGCAATAAATGCTTTCGATAAAAACAATGTTGCTTTGATATTATTTTGTCGCATTATATCGACCACTGATTGATCTTTGAAGGCGCCATCATCAAGTCCTAGAAAAACAATATTCTGATCTGTTGTAATCCTGTAAACAACTGGGGCTAGACCGTTACTAACTGACGGTAGAGTATAATCTGGTGTCAGTACAGTTTCGACAGGCTGCACTGGCGGTGGTTCTGGAGCAACTACGGGTTTAGGCTTGAGAGCTATGATTGGTTTCGCTGGCTCTTTCTGGGTAACTTTTGCATCTTTACCTAATGTAATGGGGAATATAAACAGAGCTATATACGCAATGACAATCATCAACACAACACCGCCAATAATGATCAGATAGTGGTTGAGCGGGCTACGTTTAGACCTTTCTTTCATGTATTTTCAGCATACTATTATTTAACTAGAAATAATAGATTAATCGGTGACATCAACACCGATAGCTTGACTGATATTCGTATATCCATCTCGTTCCAAAAGTTGCACTAAACCGTCATTTATCTCGGCCGCTAATTGCGGACCGCAGAATATCATGCCAGTTATAATTTCTACCAAACTGGCACCAAGTCGTATTTTGATGTAGGCATTCTCAGCCGAAAATATACCACCAACGCCGATTATTGTTAATTTGTCGCCATAGTTTAAATAAGTTTGGCGAATTAATTCATTGCTGAGTTCAAATGTCGGTTTACCGCTCAGATTTCCGCGAATATTGTTAGGAAGTTCGTCTTTTAATTCAATCTTGGCGCGATCTTTGGCTAGATTGGCAATCGTAACGCCGGCTATATTATGCTCAACAATCACATCGAGGAGTTTTTTAAATTCAACCCACGACAAATCAACAGGCATTTTGACATATATCGGTTGCGTTATCCCAACTTTATCAACTGCCGCTAAAAGTTGTTCCAGACGACCTGGCGTCGTAAACGGTTCACCGCCATAAGCATTCGGACACGAAATATTAAGTTCAATCATTTTAATAGACGACTCGTTTTTCGCACGCTTTACAGTCGTGACATAATCATTGATACTATCTTTTATATTTACAACTTTTTGGCTATTAGATTTGGCAATCGACAGAACGATAGGGAAGTATTGAATAGATTTTGGGCTATATTTTCGAAGACGTTCGATAATAGCCCTGGAGCCTTGGTTAGCCAGACCAGCGTTTACTACTAGCGATTTAGTCTTTAGTAAACGATAAAACCATGGTCGGGGATTACCAGCACAACGTTGAGCGGTTACAGAGCCAACCGTCCCGAACCCAAACCCAAGCGCCGAAATAACAGGTACGATTTCACCGTTTTTATCAAAGCCAGCTGCCAGCCCAACAGGGCGTTCAAATTCTACTCCGTGATAATTTTGAACAAGCCGCCCATCACGACGCCCCTTGAAAATTAACCGGACAAACCACCTCATAAACGACACAGACCCGACCATAGCCGCAAACCGAATCGTCGAGCTATGAACTTTGTCAGGCGACATCAAAAATAACAGTGGCTTGGCAGTATAAACATATAAAAATCGGCAAATCTTCCAAAGAATACATCGTATCATATCATACAATTATGACAGAATTTTCATAAAAAAGTATTAAATAGATGTTTTTTACACCTGGCTAAATTGACTGTTGTACAGTTCGGCGTAATAACCCTTTTTCTGTAGTAATTCAATATGTGTGCCTTGTTCGACAATATTCCCATCTCGCATGACAAGTATCACATCAGCATTGCGAATTGTTGACAGGCGATGGGCGATTACGAAACTAGTGCGTCCGTGACTAAGTTTATCCATAGCTGACTGGATTAGTAATTCAGTACGCGTATCAACCGAGCTGGTAGCTTCGTCAAGTATTAACATCGGTGCATCGGCTAATATTGCCCGCGCAATTGTCAAAAGTTGCTTCTCGCCAGCAGATATTCCTTCGGCGGACTCGCCGATAATCGTGTTGTACCCTTCAGGCAATGTGTTAATAAGATGATCAACATGGGCAGCTTTGGCAGCCTCAACAATTTCATCATGGGTCGCATCCGGCCTGCCGTAAGCTATATTTTCGGCAATCGTGCCCTGGAACAGCCAAGTATCCTGTAACACCATACCGAACAGCTTGCGGACATCATGTCGATTCATTTTCCTAGTATCGATGCCATCTATACTGATCGAACCACTGTCAATGTCATAAAAACGCATCAATAGATTGACGATGGTTGTTTTGCCAGCACCAGTTGGACCAACAATTGCAACACTTTGTTTAGGTTTAATATGAGCCGTAAAGTGTTTAATGATAGGTTGTCCTGTGTCATATCCAAAGCTGACATTATTTAAATTAACTTCACCTTTAACCGATGCCGGCGCAGCCACGGTCTGAGTTTCCAGTTCTTCCTCGTCTTGTGCCAAGAATTCAAAAACGCGTTCAGCGGCAGCCGCCATGGCTTGCAGGATATTGGCAATATTGGCAGTCTGAGAAATCGGTTGCGTAAACTGATTCATATACTGAATAAACGCCTGAATATCCCCGATACTAATCTTTCCATTAATCGCCAACCAACCGCCCATTATCGCCACGCTGACATAACCAAGATTGCTAATAAATTGCATAATAGGCATCATCAAACCGGATAAAAATTGTGACTTCCAACCGCTTTTATAGAGTTTTTCATTGATGATATTAAATTTATGAATTGAGCGTTTTTCACCGTTGAACGTCTTGACGATGGCATGATTGCTAAACATTTCGTCAATATGGCCATCAATTTCACCAAGTGCCGCCTGTTGTCTGGTGTAATAGCGCTGAGAAGTTTTGATAATCAGACCAATAAGCGATATGCTGATTGGCAACACCAAAATTGCAATAAGTGTCATCTGCCAACTAATAGTGATCATCATCGACAAGATACCGATGATCATAATCACCGATGTAATGACTTGCGTCATACTCTGATTCAAGTTTTGGCTGATTGTCTCGACATCGTTAGTGACGTAGCTAACGATGTTACCGTTTTCATGTCGGTCAAAATAACGAAGCGGCAGACGGGCAATTTTTTCGGATATATCGCGACGTAATTTATAGGTTACTTTCTGCGAGATAGTCGTCATTACCCAGCCTTGGATGTAGCCGAACAGCGCGCTGGCGATGTATAAACCGATCAGCCAAAAACCGATTGAGTTTATGTTATGGAAGTTGATGCCCTTGCCGCCAAATAGGCCTTTTATAATCTCGTCGGTCATATTGCCGAGAATTTTTGGGCCAGCAATCGCAAATACGGTGCTAATGATTGCACATATCGCTACAAAGGCCATGTGCCACCAGTACGGACGCAAATAACCAAGAATTCTGATTATCGTCTTTTTGAAGTGCCTTGGCTTTTCTGCAACTCCGCCACCCCTCATCCCCGGAGGACCGCCGCCGAACATTCTTGGTCGTTTATTATTTTCAGCCATTACTGGTTCTCCTCTAGTTCGCTGGTCGATAATTGCGACTCAGCAATTTCACGATAAACCCGTGAGGAGCGAAGCAATTCTTGATGTGTGCCCATGCCGACAATTTTACCTTCATCGAGTACGATGATCTTTTCAGCTTGCATAATCGTACTGATTCGTTGCGCCACAATGATGAATGTCGCTCTAGACACCTCTTTTTTAAGAGCCCGGCGCAAAGCCGCGTCAGTTTTAAAATCAAGCGCCGAAAAGCTATCGTCGAACAGATAAATCTCTGGCTTTTTAGCAAGCGCTCTGGCAATTGACAGCCGTTGTTTTTGGCCGCCGGATAGGTTGCCACCGGCTTGGGCTACGTGGCTTTCTAGTTTTTCAGGCAAATCATCAATAAATTCTTTGGCCTGAGCAGTCGCGGCGGCCTGTTTAATCTCTTTATCGTCAGCGTCAGGCCTTCCATAGGCAATATTGCTGCCAATCGTACCGGAAAACAATGATGCCTTTTGAGGCACATATCCAATGTGACTGTGCAATTCCGCTTGCGGAATCTGACGAATATCAACACCGTCAATCATCACCGAACCACCAGACACGTCATACAGGCGGGGGATAAGATTCAATATAGTCGACTTGCCGCTACCGGTACCACCTATGATGGCAGTGGTCTGGCCAGGTTCGGCCGTAAACGAAACATGCGACAGCACCTGCTGATCCGACCCCTTATAGCCAAAATTAACGTCACGAAACTCAACGACACCACAAATTTTATCAGGTAAATCAGTCGGTGATATCGAATCAATGATTATAGGCTCAGTCGTCAGCACTTCACTGACACGCTTCCACGAAACCGCGGCTCGTGGCACCATAATAAAAATTATCGAAATCATCAGAAAAGCCATAATAGTCTGCATGACGTACTGCATCAAAGCCAGCAAATTACCAACTTGCAAATCGCCGTTATTAATCGCATAAGATCCGGCCCACACCACGGCCATTGACGCCAAGCCCATCACCAGCGTCATAACCGGTTGCACGAGCACCATAACCCGGTTCACGAAAATATTCAGACGGGTCGACTCAAGGTTAGTTTGATTGAATTTTTCTTGCTGAGTTTCATCGTTATTGTAAGCCCGAATCACTCGCACACCAGTCAACATCTCTCGCATTTGCAGACTAAGCCTGTCCACCAGCTTTTGAATAATCGTGAATTTAGGAACAACCACAATAAACAACACGATGACCGTCGCTACCAGCGCACTAACCGCCGTAATGATGATCCATGACATTGACGGAGCTATCTGATTAGCTTTGATTATCGCGCCAATACCCATCATCGGCGCCAAAAACGCCATACGCAGTATCATCGCCAGCACGTTTTGGATTTGCTGCATGTCATTAGTCGCCCTGGTAACCAAAGATGACGAAGAAAAACTGTTAAATTCGCTTAGCGAGAATCGTTCTACTTTTATAAATACCGCTTCGCGTAATTTACGAGCATATCCGGTAGAGATTCTGGCTGCACAAAACCCGATTGCAATCGTACAAAGCCCACCGAAAAGTGTCAAAAGTAACATCTGTAGTCCGTTAGCCCATACCCTGTCTAAATCCTTGCGAACAATGCCCTCATTAATAATTTTCGCCATATAATCTGGAAGGGTTAGGTTAACATGAGCCTGCCCCCAAACCAAAAGAATCAAGATGGCTAGCATCAAAATATAAGGTGTAAAATATTTTGCCAATTGCTTCACTACTGTCAGTTCATCCTTCCGATGATATTCACAACTTCATCGCATAACTGCGTTGTTTGTATTAACATTCATACTATTCATACTAATGATACTAATGGTACTAGATTACATTAATTATGTACATATAGAATAATGTTATATTAGGTCTAGTTAAGGCCTTAGCGTACCGGCAAATACTTGCCATGCAAGCAATGATTTAGCTACCAGGCTCAAGATAATATAAGCTCGTTCGCCGTAAAGATAATCTTTCCATGGACCGATTTTCTTGTACTGCAAGACCATATTAACCGCAAAGCAGTTAAAGAATAAAAAGATTGATACAAATATCCAATAAACAAAAGTTGGCGCGCTACTACCATTATTAGCCCCCAGCCACATATAAAAGGAAACGACAAGCCATGGCACCAATCCAGCCAAGCAACCTACCCAATAACTCAGCCAGTTAGTCTGTTTGGTCGTCTGATTATGTATTTCCATAACCAGGCCCATCAGATTCATAATAGCCGCAAGCGCAAATATCATAACTAAACTCATCACGTCATAAATACCGACCAGCAAAGATATAGCAATCATCATGATGCTGGCGGATAGGGAATACTCAATCCAGCGGGCTTTGTTTATCCCGCGCGACAAATCCTTGTTGTATTGCTTGTTATAGACAGTTGCAATGACAAAATGGGCAGTAGCTGACAAGAAAAAGAATATTGCAATTAAAATTGGTAATGAAAGATTAAAAAGCGCTACTGTTGTTGGCTCTAGGCTTTGAGTA
>Ga0209538_1000382_pt1 | contig 26369 bp, 22 predicted proteins | sample BarGraNGADG00211_2_FD_184492 | JGI IMG/M metagenome (GOLD analysis project Ga0209538, IMG submission 184492) | Arctic peat soil microbial communities from Barrow, Alaska - Barrow Graham LP Ref core NGADG0004-211 (SPAdes) (version 2) | ecosystem: Environmental > Terrestrial > Soil > Wetlands >... | reverse complement strand
TAATCCGGAAAAAGATGTTGCATTTTCACCAAGATTTACCAGAAACCGACTGACCGAATGAGTACCAATACCACGTTGATATTTTATGCCTGCCACTTGTAACGTGGCCCCCAAAACTGATTTATTGACTTGCGCCGAGCCCCAGTCCTGAAGCATTAGGTTTACTTGCAAATCATTAAGCCAAATGGTCTTGGGAAATGCAAACAGGGGAAATATTATCAGACAGATAAATAGTTTTTTCATGTAGTAACTGTTTTTTTAAACAATTTAGAATGATTAATTTTTTGTTCACCTATCTCAAACAACGGTTAACGGTTTGCTGACCTTGTTATCCCGTACGAGAAATCCATATAGAAAGAGATATTGCGCAAGGTAATAAGAGGCCATTATCGTTAATGATATGAAAGGAAAAGATCCACTATAAACACTCCAGGCAATCATGCCATCAGAGATCAAAAATAAAACGGCAGCTATTCTAAATAGAATAGAGTATTGCCCATTGTAAAGAAACGAAGATGCACACATTACCGAGACAATCAATGAATAAATTATAGAAGTATACCGCTCATTAGCAGGGATCTTAGCCGTTATAAAGATTGTATAACACAATGCAAAACCTATGATCAGTATTGAACAGGCCATTCCTTTATATGAAAATTGAACCTTTTGAGAAAATGCTAAAATGTAAAAGATATGAGCCATAGAAAAGAAAATAATCTGCATGAAAAAATGGCTTAATGCCCCTGAAAGATCCCCTAAACCAGAGAAAAAAAGAGCCAAAACGATTAAATATTCTTTTAACCTTTTGTATCTTAAAAGAACAATTGCTGCAAATAAAACCGGTAGGGCAATTAAATAAGGGGCAGAACTATTACTGGTATAGCGATTTTCCAATAGAAAGGCTAAAACCAAAAGTAGATAAGCAATGCTCCACCTAAACTGATTTTTTTTTATTAAATTCATCTTTTAAATCCACGGTTTAAATTTCAAAGGGTTCTTTTCATACAACTTTGCAACGAATGAAATTCCAATCAACTCGGTCCAACGTTAATTTATTTCACATAAAATGTTTCCTTTTTTGCTCCAACACCTTTAATAGTTATTGATTTCCATGCTTTTGGTAAAATAGGATTGGTCTGAATAATACCCTGTTCTGTGATTTCCAATCCTCCCATTCCGAACAAAACGGCTTGAAGCATACCTCCCGCAGCAGTTGCAAAATAAGGATTGTTCGAAAATTTAGTTTCAGAAAGGACTCCAAATGGTGGACGTTTATTCCAGACGTAACTCTTTTTGTATAAGTCATACGCTTTTTCGGCATCTCCCAAACGGGCATAAATGACAGCAAGAATGGAATTCCCCATGGCTGGACCATTTTCGAGCATCCGGGGTTCATAGTAATGGAGATCATTTAAAATTTTAGATTTATCATGAACGATTCCAAGGGGATAGATCAGAAGATTTGCATCTGCCTGATTTATTGTTTCTCCGTTATACATACTATTCTCAAGTAAAACACCATTTTTGGAATAATTAAATTTAATATGGTCGGAGATTTCTTTCCATATTGGATTCGCTTGAATATGAAGAACTCCTGCAGCCAGAGTTGCGTATTTCAATATAGTGGCGGCAGAACCATTTGTAAATGCATTGTCATTGACATTTTGTTTCGATTCGTCTGCCCCCACACTGTTCAAGATTGAATAGCTGCCATCTACGTTTTGGGTACAACGACTTACCCAAAAATCACAGACATTTTGGATTACAGGCCATCCGGTTTTTTCAAGCCATGCTTTATCCTGATAAACCTGATAATAATTCCACATTGCAATCCCCACGTCTGCTGTAATATGATGTTCAAAAGTCCCAGTAAGATACCATGTTGGGGTAGCCTCCTCACCGGTATCGTCTGATTCCCATGGATACATTGCTCCCTTGAATCCATAATTATCCGCTCGTTGTATGGCACTATTTAGCCTGTCGAAGCGATAATCCATTAACGTTTTAGCAATGTCTTTATTCATTAAAAGTAAAACAGGGTACATCCACATCTCCGAATCCCAGAATATATGTCCGTTATAGCCAATCCAAGACGATAAACCTAAGGGAGGGATACTTAGTCTGGTGTTTGATCTTGAAAAGGAGTATAAGCTATATAACGCCAGTCGCACATCGAGTTGATCCCCAATGTTGCCTTCTATTTCAATATCTCCCTTCCATAAATCGGCCCATAACAATTTATGGGCAGAGAGCAATGTATCAATTTTAGTATGTAGCACATAGATCGCCATTCGTTGGGCTTCTAATTCGGGTTCCTTGAAATTTCCTGTTGTACAAATTGTTCCAACCAGTGCAAAACGATACTTTTTCCCTTTCTCAAGCCTTTTATCAAATCCAAGTTGAAGGAACTCCCCGACACTATCAACCAAACAAGTAGGCGGACGCCCATCATCAAATAGAAAAGTAGCACACGCTGCAATCTTATGCATCCCGGTTCTGCTTTTTGATGTTGCCAACATTAAAGGGGAACCAACACCTCCATCTTTTAAATAACGGGTTCGTGGATCTTGAAGCTCTTCGGGAAATGTAAAATGATTCCATACCCTGAGCTGACAATCTGCATTCGGTGTAATCTCTGCCACAATCAATCCCGCATAGGGCAGATTGCGCAAAGCCAATACCCTATATTCTATATGGACTTTATTTTTAAAATCAAAAGATGTACTCAAAATAGCTTCCTTCATGTCCAGATCCTGTTGCCAATTAGAAATATTATTTGCGTTAATCTGAGTTCCATCAATCGTGAATGACATATTAGCAAATACCTGTGTTCGGATAATCCTGCTTACATCCCCTAACGCTACTTTGTCATATACTCCATTCGTCACTATGTCTTTTATACAGAACAAGTCTTTATTACTTATCAGACCTATTCTGCCATCGGCCATCGTAACACCATTATAGTCCTTTTTTGATAAGGCTTTTATGTGCCATCCATCCTCTGTTTGCTGACAAAAGCCGGATATAGAATATATTATGGCGAATAATACAGTAAATAATTTATACATTATTGTTTTTATAAAATGTATTTATTATACCATTTCATATAATCATTGTAAAGTCTTGTTGAATTAGGATGCCCCACGGATGCTTTAGAATTGGGTTTATTGATAATTCCTGTGTATTGATAGATGGATATTCTTTCTACAAAAGGAGAAACATCTTCCATCTGTTTTATAATACGCGAAAAGTCAGCCGGGCATAAAGCTCCTTTGGTCTTGTCTTCAAAATAGAAAACTTCCATATCTGCCCATATTTTTGACTTACCGACTTTTTGATGCGCCTTGTATAAATGTTCAAAATATCTTCCCGCTTCTCCTGCCTTACATCCATTTACGCCAACGCCATCCTGATAAGCAATAATGTCAATATCCATTCTATCCAGTTGCTTGATGAATTTTTCGTCGGTTGCCTGTTCCCCTTTAACATTGTACGGAGCAATGATATTTACAGCGTTAGGAGTAATTTCGTGTGCTACTTTTGAGATTTTATTTAAATAGGTGATAAATATTTCCTGAAAGTAAGGTGATAAATAGGATTCATTCGGGAAATACCAACCGTAAAAACTCTTATGATGCCCGTAGTTTTTTGTAACCTCCTCCATTGATGCCACCCGCAGATTGTAAATATCGGGATCTGTAAATAATTTGTTCTGGTCCCGCCAGTCGCCCCAGAAGTCATTACCGATAAAGAACTTTATACCAAACTCATCTGCCGCAGATAAAACCGCTTCCAAAGGGTCATCACACTGGTATTTGATTTGTGGAGCCAGTTTGGAAGGATAAAATACTTTTGCATTATCTGCAACTTCAAGCAAAACAAGGTACTCAATACCAAATTCTTTAATCTCTTTTATCTTTTCCCTCCAGTCATTGGCAGTAAAGCTTTGCAATGTTAGATTCCAATATTTGGCTTCCTCGGGGGTGTTATGCTGAAACTCTATCCATGATGCTGTGATCGGTTTAATCCTGGGGTTGTTGGCAATCAATGGATTTGTTGCTAACGCAGGCAGGTTGTTTAATAAAAACAGACTCGTAGCACTCAAACCCAGCGATTTCACAAACTTTCTTCTATCCATAATGAGGCAATTTTAATAGTTTTATAAAAGGGGTATCCCTGATAAATAAATGATTGCAACATTTTTATTATTCAATGCTCAATCTGCTCAGCTCTTTTACAGGAAGATTCGGGTAAAGAACAGGATGTAATTTTTCAACTTTGATTTGTTCGGGCAAAGAGAATGAAACAGTTTGCCTGATGTCTTTTGAAGAAGAGCCGATTCTTATTTCATATATTCCTTTATCGGCAACCCATGTATTAATTCCGCTCCAAAAGGAAGCCAGCAAGCGGGAGTCCAGCATAAAGGATATACGTTCACTTTGACCGGGTTGTAATAATCTTGTTTTGGTAAATGCTTTTAATTCCTGCACTGGTTTTTCAATCTCCAGATTAGGGGCGCTCAAATATAATTGAACGACCTCTTTTCCTGTAAACCTTCCTGTATTTTTAATATTAACCGATATCCTGATACTGTCTTTAAAGACGGGATTGTCAATATTTATACCTGAATATTGAAATAGTGAATAGGAAATCCCATAACCGAATTCATAAGAAGTGGGTACTTTAAATGATTCGTAATAGCGATAGCCGACATAGATACCTTCATTATAAAAGGCGTTCTGTGGATTGCACAGTGGGCTTTCAGGGTGAAATGTCTTTGCTGAAGGCACATCATCGTACACCCTGGGGAAAGTCATCGTTAATCTTCCCGATGGAGTCGATTTCCCTTTTAGGATATCGGCAACAGCATTTCCACCTTCCTGTCCAGGTTGCCAGGCCAACAGAATAGCATCGGGGTAATCGCGCCAGCTTTCTGTTTCAATTACGCCACCAATGTTTAAAATAACAACTACTTTTTTCCTAACAGCATGATATGCTTTTGAAACATCGCTTATCAGATTTTTTTCGGTTTCCGATAAATAAAAATCAGTTTTTATTCTGTCTCTTCCTTCGCCTGAATTACGACCAATGGTTATGAGTGCGATATCGGTATTCTGAACCTGTTTTTGGATATCCTGTTTTGAAAGTGGCATCTCTGAAATAAAGTCAATCACTTTTTCTTTGGCTACCGAAGGATCAGACATGAAGTCAGCAGCCTTTTTGATTGTTGCTTCATCTGCATGTGTGATGACTGAATCAATATAACGGGAATAAATGGATTCTAACGATTTGGCAAATGTAAATCCGGCATTGGTCAATCCTTCTTTCAAAGAAACGGAATGTTCAAAGTTGACTTCCCCACTTCCGGTTCCACCAACAATAAAATGATAGGCTGTCTTGCCAAACAATGCAATGTTTTTTATTTTCTTAAAGGGCAGTGTATTCTCATTGTTCTTTAATAAGACCATGCTCTCAGTTGCCGCTTCTTTTGCCACAAGGTCGTGCGCTTTCAAATCAGGATTACCTGAAAATGGAAAAGATTTAAACCTGGGTGTTTTTAATAGATAGTTGAGAATATGCGCTATATTCCGGTCTAGTACCTTTTCGTCAATCGTTTTGGTCTTTAATGCGTTCAGTAAAATTTTCCTTTGTTCAGTTCCCGGCATAATGATATCGTTTCCAGCATTCATTTGCGCAATGGGATCGATGCCGCCGCCCCAGTCCGACATTACCATCCCTTTAAATCCCCATTCATCACGTAAAACCGTAGTCAGGAGATCCCTGTTTTCGGAAGTATAATACCCGTTCAACCGGTTGTAGGATGACATGACTGTCCACGGTTTGGCTTCTTTCACGGTAATTTCAAATCCGCGTAAATAAATTTCTCTTAATGCCCGCTGACTAATTAACGCGTTTTCGGAGCCTCTATAGGTTTCTTCATTATTAGCGGCAAAATGTTTAATAGATGTGCCTACACCATTGAACTGTACCCCTCTAACCATTGCTGATGCTATTTTGCCTGCAATTAAAGGATCTTCTGAATAATATTCAAAATTGCGCCCGCACAGCGGATCCCGTTGTATGTTCAAAGCCGGGGCCAACAATACGTCACACCCATATTCCAATACTTCGTTCCCCATGGCTTTACCTACCCTCTCAACCAGTTCTGTATTCCATGTTGAGGATAGGCCCGTAGCTGTTGGAAATGCAGTACAAAAGAACGTTTTGTCAGTGCCCTTGGGATGCGCGTCTATTCGTAAACCGGCAGGTCCGTCTGACAATATTGATGTTGTGATGCCTAAACGTTTTATTTCCCATGTGCGTCCGGCAAAACCATGCGCAATGATCGGAAGTCCTGAAGGTGGAGGATAACCAAGCCCTACGACTAAATAGACTTTCTCTTCCTGGGTCATGGCATTGATAACATCCTCGATATTATCCTTTCCCAGTTTCGGTAGGAGAGCGCTATTCTTCTGTCCGTACATACTTACAACAAAAGTCATAGACAGTAAGGCTATGATTAATTCTTTACTTCTCATTTGTTTAAACTTTTCATATAAAGGTTCGCTGTTCTTTTGAAAAATTAGTACAGCAATTCCTGTTTTTTCGATAATTAAAAAACAGGGGCATTAAACTTGATATTAATTTTCTCGTTTCAATGCCCCTGAGTCTTTTTAGCTTCAATTAATTTTACTTACTTCCAGAATGAATTTTGTACAAGATTCGGATTAGTGAGAATATCCTGATCATAAACCGGTTTGTAATAATTCTTTGGTTCAATAAAATTATATTTATTCAATTGCGATTTTAATTGAACATAGCCTGAAGTTGTATTTGACAATGAGAACAAGGCTTTATCCAAACTGTATTTTGTAATACTACCGTTGGTAACCTGTGCCAAATCTGCAACAGTGGCGCCGATAAACATATCAGCTACGCCATCTCCAGTAACGTCAATGTAACCCAGTGCGGGAACAAACATTCCCTGTGGTGTGGCGGCTGCTAATTTACCTACTCCCCATCTCATCAGGTCCTGCCATCTGAATCCCTCACAAGCCAATTCAACACGACGTTCCCGACGAATTTCCAATATGGCTCCCTTCATAGTTCCCTGAACGTTGGGGTAATGACTTGCCAGTCTGGGATCAACAGTAGACAGCCAGGTTGCTAATACGGCATGTGGCATTTGTACTCTATCTCTTAGTACATTGATTGTCAGGTCAAGGTCAGCTTGTGTCAATTCACCCAGTTCAGCTTTCGCTTCTGCATAAATTAAATACATTTCTCCTAATCTGTAAATGGGCATATCGTCATAACCTGTTCCTCCACCCAATTGAATCTGATCGGAAGTTAGCGGGTAGTATTTTTCCTGGATATAACCAATTTCCAATTTAGGTATTGTTGCAGCAGTTGTTCCCGGAGCAACATATCCTGGCTGCATGAATGTTTGAACCAGACGGGGATCTCTGTTTGCAAAAACACCTGTAAATGGCAGTTGATCATAACCCGCTACCTGTTGGAATGGGATTGCAGTTCCTGCGTTAACGGCGAGGTATTCTTCCATCAAATCACGTGACAGTCCGCTTGTATTATTGAAAATGTTTTTAAAAATAGTCGTTACACTCAAACTTAAATCATAAGCTTTAATCATGATCATTTCTGAGTTGGCTGACAAATCGGCACTGTTAAACAACGACTCATAAGCCTTCGTATGTACTGCAGAACCATTTTTTACATAAATAGAGAATTTGCCACTTTTAATCAGTTGTGATGATGCATCTCTCGCAATCTGTAAGAAACGGTTGGCATCGGTGAGACCCAATTCCGGGTGATATTTTCTCATTGTACCTTCTTGCAAAGCGATACGCGCCAAACCGGCCAAAGCAGTCGATTTAGTGACCCTTGTTTTGCTGGTTCCATCAATGATATTCGCAACAGCAAAGTTCAGATCGGCAATAATAGAATCAACAACGACAGACCGCTTAGTCTGGGTCTTGTACAATGAAAGAGAATCCGATGTTGTTAATACATGGCTAAACCAGGGGACATCAGAATATTGTTTAACCATTTCATAATATTGAAATGCTCTGAAAAAATGTCCGACACCTATGTAATTATTGAGATCTGCTGTATTACCGGTCGCTTTTCCTGCATTATCCAAAAAGAAATTGATATTTCTTATTGTTGTCCAGTTAGAACTCCATGAACCGACATTTGCAGAAGTCACCTCACCCCTCATCATTTTATATTCATAAGTATCTGCTGTAGACAAAATGTTGTCGGAAGTTAAATCCGTCATCGAAGCCGGCATAATACCGTATAACCCATTTAGATATAAACTAAGGTCATTCGGTGATGAAAAAAAGGACCCTTGATTCATCGAAGTTTCGGGATAAAGGTCCAGTTTAGTACATCCGAATATTGTCACAACCGCAACAAGAATCAGAAATATGCTCTTTAATTTACTAATATTTTTCATGTTTATAATGTGTTTTTATTTAGAACGAAAGAGTCAAACCAAGAGAATAAGACTTTTGAAGTGTGTATGACAATCCGCCGCCACCACCGATTCCAACCAATTCAGGATCTACGCGATATTCAGCAACCAGGCCTGATTTTGTGAATAAATTTTCCCCACTGAAGAAAATTCTTAGTTTCTCAATACGACATTTCTGTAAAACTGATTTGGGAACTGAATAACCAATCGTCAAATTTTTCAATCTTGCGTACGATGCGTTTTGTAGATAACGGGTCTGGGGAATACCTAATTCATAACTGCTGCTTTCAGCAATCTGCGGTTTCATTCTTGGGAAATAAGCATTGGTATTGGTTGGTGTCCAGTGATTGGTAAATCCAACTGTTTCCCCCGTCCATGGGCTTGCATACATATTAAAGAACGTATAATCCGTTGTCGATCCGTCGGCTGCAGGATAAAAATCTTTTTTCCCTACACCCTGGAAGAACATCGATACATCAAATCCGTTCCAATCCGCGCCCAGATTGACACCGAAATTATATCTTGGATTGGTATTGCCAATCACAGAATAATCACCGTGGTCAGTTGTTGTCCATTTGCCTTTTGAAATGACACCATCATTGTTTTTATCCAAAAACTTAAGGTCACCTACTGAAATCGGATTTACACCTGTATAATTGGTGACTGCACTTTGACTCGCGTGTTTTGTTATGTCTTCAGCTGATGTGAAAAATCCTTCAGTTGTTAAACCCCAGATTTCACCAAGTTGTTGTCCAACATGAAAATCGCTTAGAGTTCCTGTCGGATTATTGTATTTTGTGATCTTAGCCTGATTATCAGATAATACGGCTGAAGCATTATAATTGAGTTGCTTACCTGCAACGGTTACCTGGTCTTTCCAGCTTACCATCATTTCCCAACCCTTAGTCGTCAAATTGGCCGCATTAACCAATGGTTGTGATGCACCCAATACATTGGGCAAAACTCCACCTTTGGACAGCATTCCTTTGGTATCCCTGTTATAGATATCTGCGGTTAACGTCAAACGATTCTTTAAGAAGTTGATATCCACACCAAAATTTTTGGTTGTAACTTTTTCCCATGTTAAGTTTCCTGCAACCAGACCGGGGGAAGAAACATAATAAGGACGGCTACCATCCAGTATCACACTGCTTTGCGCATTATTCATGGTAGGGAGGTAAGGATAATTGCTTACATTCTGATTCCCCAGTGTACCGTATGATGCTCTTACCTTTAAAAAGCTGATCACACTTGAAAGTGGCTGAAAAAACTTTTCGTTAGATGCTACCCATGCGGCAGATCCTGAAGGATTAAAAGCCCACCGGCTGTTTGATGGGAAACGTGATGTGCCATCATATCTTCCGCTACCCTCAAGGATATATTTATTGTCGTAGGAATAATTTACTCTTCCAAATGTGCTTTTCATAGCCCAAGTCGAAATTGATTCCGCATCTGTAATCGCACCAGTTGCCAATTGAATTGTCGGATAGCTGGGTGTAATAAGCCCTGCGCGACCCACATTCAGATTGTCTAATCTGGAACTTTCCTGGTTAACACCCAGTGTTGCACCAACAGCATGTTTTCCTGCAAATGTCTTATGAAAATTGGCGTAAACATCTGTATAATACTGATCGGTGAACTGTGTGATCGCTGTTGCCGTTGCATTTGAACCCCATGTTTGTTGATTGCCAGGTCCTTTCATGTAGGTAACTGGAATATTGGCATACCTTTGTATGTTACTCGCCCTGTAATAGGAAAAATTACTGTTTATGGAAAGTACATCTTTTATAAGATCAATTTTGGTTTCAAATTTGGTCTGATAATTAGAGTTGACTGAGATATATCTGCCACCATCAATTAAAGAGCCGATGGTCTGTACACCAGCACTTGTATAATAACCATCCGGAGTGTAGGGCACTTCCAGCGTACCCATTGTCGTTGGAAAAAAGAACCATGAATCACCATATAATGCATATGGACGATTGTACTCATTTTTCACATAAGAAGTATTGTTGGATATCTCCCACCAGTCTTTAAGCTTGATGCTGACCTTGCCCAGGAAATTATATTTTTTATAGGTATCGGCTGCAACTTTTAACATACCGTTATTATCTTCATAACCCCCTGAAAGCATATAGGTAATCTTGTCGCTATTACCTGCGATGTTGAGATTATGTTGTTGTGAGCCGCCATAATCCTTAAATATTTGCTTGTACCAGTCCGTATTACCGAGCCCAATCCACTTGGTTCCGGTAGGATCCAATACAATATTAGGAAGTGAAGGATTTAAGGAACGTGATGCGGCATAATCCAATGCCGTTTTATCATATACCATACAGCATAATGTTGCCATGATATTCAGGTCCTTGGCAACCTGCCCAGGATTCAGTAAATATTGGGGAGTTACTGTAGGCGCTCTCATGCTGAAGTTATTAGAATAGGTGATCGTCTGTTTTCCTGGTTTTGCAATCTTGGTTGTTATCAGGATAACCCCATAAGCCGCTCTTGAACCATAAATAGCAGATGCTGATGCATCTTTCAATACAGTTACATTTGCAATATCATTAGGGTTCATATCATTCAATCGACCAGCATCAGCTACAATCCCGTCTATCACTATCAATGGGCTGCCTCCGTTGATAGAGCCGTAACCTCTGATATTATAACTGGGAGATGCATTTGCCTGACCGTTTCCGACCGTAATATTCAAATTGCCCACAGCACCTTCCAAAGCTTGGCCTACATTCAAAACGGGCCTGTCTTCTATTTTATCAGAAGAAACACTGGCAACGGCTCCCGATAAATTGACCTTCTTCTGAACACCGTAACCCACTACAACAACTTCATTTAATGCATTAATCTCTGTAGTCATTGCAACATTGATAACTGAAAGATTACCTACTTCTCTTTCTTCTTTGTTCATCCCAACAAAGGAGAAAACGAGAACAGATTTTTGTGAAGGAACTTTAATTGAAAAGTCTCCTAATTTATTCGTTAAAGTCGCGTTTTTTGTTCCTTTTACAGTAATTGTTGCGCCGGGAATACTAGAGCCATCAGATTTCTGAGTAACGGCTCCCGTGACTACCAATTCTTGTGCATTCGCCATATGAAATATGGCTAAAAGCACTAATGAAAGTAGTAATTTTCTCATCGATTTAAAAAATTTGTAGTAATTAATAAATGTTGGAAATTGGTAATATATTAAAATTATTCAAATAAGTGTTTCTGTAGTTTGTTGACAAATAGATTGACAGTAGCTTAGTAGTGTATTAATTATGAGGCTAAATTTTTTCCAGTGTTTTCCATACTTGAAACATTGCTCGTGGAACATGAAATGCACCTTTCCATTTTCCGCCTTTCAGGGGCAACAGTACCTGACCGAAACGATTCAGATAACCAAACCATTCACCATATTCTTGATCACGGAAATGTTCCCAAGTATACTCATGAACTTTTTCAAACCATTGCATACATCTGACATCACCGGTTAAGGCATAACCTTTGGCGAGGGCTATAAGTGTCTCTACATGAACCCACCAGAGCTTTTGATCCCATTCAAGTTGTTGAGGGGGGTAGCCTTTTCTGTCCAGAAAATAAAATATACCACCATACTCTTTGTCCCATCCATACTCAAGAATATTAAGTGTAGTATTAACGGCCTTTTCAATTAACGCCTGATCCCCAAACCGCTTACCAAGGTCCATAATAAACCACATCGCTTCGATCCCGTGTCCAGGATTTATAAGACGGCCTTCAAAACTATCAACCATCTTTCCATCCAAATCAACATTTTCAACTATCAGACCGGATTTTGACTGACGAAAAACATCCATGACTTCATGAATAACCGTTTTCGCAACAGCATCAACTCTTTCTTTTCCGATGATTTGCTCCATTTCCATTGATAAATTGCATAGGATCATAGATAAGGAAAAACTTTTCAGCGGCCGTGTACCTGGGTAAGTCTTATCATAAACGCCTTTCCAGTGGTCTTTTTTAGCTAAAATATTTTCAAAGGTTTCCATGGCAATTTCTCCGTATCCCTGATCGGGGAGAGCCTTATCAAGTGCGGCAAATCCCATCGCAGCAAAACAATCGCTAAAAATATTATACGGCTGCACTAATGGTTTACCATCTTCTGTTAAGGAAAAATACCAATTACCGGATGAGTCCCTACCGAATTTCTTCATAAATGAGGCACCGTGTACTGCCATATCCAGCCATTCCTGTTTCTGTGCAACATTGTTATACATTGTGCTGAAACACCAAACCTGACGGCCCTGTAGCCACATGAACTTGTCTGTGTCATATACGCTTCCATCCCGGTCAAGACAAGTATAATACCCGCCATTCTTTTCATCCTTACTGTATTTCATCCAAAAAGGAAGGACATTACTTAATAATTCATTTTTGTATAATGTCTTATACTTTTGTAACTGAGATTTTTCAGTCATGAATTTCGTTTTATCTTGTAAGTCATTTAACCCGTCATTTTTTCTCATAAAATACTTCTTTATGCTTATTTCAAAATTGTCCGTAAATGTATGGTTATTTATATTAAAAAGTCAATGATTTATAAAAATATTTATTAATTAATATTTATTTAATAAATTACAGTAGTTTAGTTAACATGAGTTACAAATAATAATAATGCCAAATCAGTTAAATGATTATATGTATAATGCTTATTCACTATTATTTAACCCATTTCACATATAATTCTTAGCTATACTATGCTACATCTTGAATTTAGATCCATTAAAAGGTTTTTAGAATTGCGGTTTCAAAATCTACAAAAGATATTTATAACTATGCCTTTTAAAAGCAACAAATTTGATAAAGCGCTTGTGAACGAAAATATCGAGACAGAAAAGTATTTATATTTTTTAAAATTTTTACATATTTACACCAATCCCCTTGCTAGCGAAACTGAAATGCCAATTACCCAATATTAATAGGGTTATTATGAGACTTTACTCTTTGCATTAATACTTCTGATAATGATATTTTCCGAATCAATGATTCTACCCATGCCGTAAAATCATATATCCTTAAAATCTGGTGTTCAAAAACATCTTGAAATATTAAACTAAGCTCCTTATTTGTCGTTTCCAGAAACTGTTTTTGTTTCAGGAAATCGTTTGGCAACTTTTTGCTTAAAAACCTAAACAGAAATCATTCAATCTTATAGTCCTTAGTTGTATCCATTAAATCACGTTTCATCGATCGGATTTCATACTTAATAAGATCAAAATCTTCTAGCTTATATAAAATCATAAGGTTTACCAGGCGAATAGTTCTGTATAACGGAAGATAATAATAATCTTTACCTCTAAGTATAATTTGACTAAGAAACTTGTGCGCTTTTTGAAATTTAGCGTTCCCAAAATAAATTAATGACGTATATAAACAAAGTTCAGCCTGTCGAGATCTGTTTAGTGAAAACATTTTTTCGTACAAAGTATCTTTATAATTATTCATGTGCGTCAATGACGCATCAAAATTACCACTATCAAGAAAGGGAAACAACTCATATAAGAATATTATGCAAGTAAGGTTAATTTTAAAACTTACTGATTGGCTGTCAATGGCTTTTAACTTGTCTATAAAATAAGTCATTCCATCATAATTATGAATACTTCTGAGACTTTCAAGTACACCTTCAAGTGTGAGTAGATAATAAATCGGTGGGTTGCTCAAGAGGGTTCTATTCGCTTCAAACAAGATATTCAGTTCGATATATGAATTTAAAGCAGATTTCTAGTCGCCAACACTTATCAAATAGTTTGCTTGAAAAAGGTGATGAAGCTTGCTGATCTCGAAATTGTCCATATTTTGAGAAGCAATAATACTAATCTCACTATACACTAAATCATTTAATTCGTCTTTTTGCTTTTGTGATCGGGTATAACCCTTATAAAAAAATCCTTAAACTTAAACCATTAATCTACTATACTTAAGGTTGAACTAAGGTAAATCAAATAGAAAATCGAACCCTTATCTTCTCTCTATAAAACACGTTCTGGTAATCTCAATACAGCAAGAGATACTCGGAATTCTGTTACAGCTTTACTAAGTTGTCTTAATATACCATCCCAATTCGTCAACTAACTATTTCTTCAAACCATTTTAATCGCATAAACTTAAGTCTCAAAAAAGGATCGGAAAGTGAGTACATAGGAATCCCCCTAAAAAAGGTTCCTGTGTAGTCTCATTAATCCGTCTCAAAAATAAATCTCATAAACCACCTTAAATAAAACTAATATGAAAATTGGATACGCGAGAGTTTCTACAAAGGATCAAAATTTAGATCTTCAACTTAATGCCCTAAAAACTGCTGGGTGTGAAAAATTCTACTGTGAAAAAATGAGTGCAGTAAAAGATCGTCCGGAACTTGAAACAATGATCTCAAAACTTAGAGTTGAAGATACCGTTATAGTATGGAAACTCGACCGGCTGGGAAGATCCTTAAAGCACCTTGTAGAATTGGTGACCATCTTTAAAAAGGAAGGGGTTGACTTTATCAGCTTAAGCGACAACATAAATACTACAACTCCCCAAGGAAGGTTAATTTTTAATATGTTCGCCTCCTTTGCAGAATTCGAAAGAGAGTTAATAAGTGAACGCACACGAGCTGGTATTGCAGCAATGAAAGAACGCAATCCAAATGGAGGAAGGGTTCGAGGATTAAGTCAAGATAATATAAAAAAAGTAGCCATGGCTAAGAGTCTTTCCCAAAGAGGGGATATGAAGCCGGCAGATATTTACAAAAGTCTTGGGATTAGTAGAGCCACTTATTATCGGTATTTACTAATAACAATAGTAAAATAGATTAGAAAATAATTTATCAATCAGCAATATACTGTTCAATAAATTGTAAAGTATATTGCTGATTTCTGGGGTTTTGGGATATTTATTTCAATAGGTCAAAACAATAATAGCCAGAGAAAGGTAAATTATGGATCTTTACACATATCTATATTTATGAATTTAAGGGGATACGTACACTTTAAAATTTGATTTCTAAATCAAATAATCATATCTCAAAATAATTTATTAGCTTACTTCAGTACAATAATATCACCTAACGATCGTCTTATCTTAAATCGGGTTTTATCAGTCAGATTAGGGTAAAGACCATGAAGAATTTCGAAATAAAAAAGACGTATGTTCTTATTTCTTTCAGGAACTTTCCCTATAAAGTAGGTGTGTGTAGTACCTGTAGGAAAGCGGAACCCAACAGATTTAGTGAAATTGAAATATACTGCATTCTTTGCAAAGGGATGTATAACTTTCTCTCCCAACTGTTTCCCATGTTTAGTGAAAATCCTTAATCCTTTTAAATCAAAATCTTGCTTGTTACTATTTATGAATATATTTTTCTGAAAATGCAATTGTTCAACCCACTTTATATGGTTTTCCTGATCAACAGCTGCCGCATTAATAATAACATTATCGAAAAGTAAAGGTGTTGTATCTAATATTAATGTCTTGTTTTCCATACATTCCAGATAGTAGTTGCCAAGGCTGTGCAAAAAGAGAGAAAGTTTGTTTCCTTCGAGGAAGTTCGTTTTGGAGTTTCTCAAGCAATATATAGTTCTGAGTACAGAATTAAAATGAGACAATGATTTTTCTACGTTCTGAGATGAATTTTTAAAATTTTTAATGCCACTTAAGTTAGGATCTTTAGATGGCCAAGAGAAGACAATAACTTTGACCTTATGCGTATTTTGAATATTTAGACCACGGATGACAGCCTGCTCGAATGTTTGACTATCGCCATGAATGAATAGCACCCAATCTTGTTTTTTAATATCCAATATTTCCGATGTGAAAGCTGTAGAGTCAAGTTTCGTTAATTGAAGTGAATCGACACCAGAAGCATTCGCTCGAAAGAATGTAAGTGATTTATCAATATTTACATTATTAGTAAATGAATATTTTGCATTCGATGTATCTATTTGTCTGTTTGTTATTACAAAAATATCCGGTTCTTGATAAACCTGGTGTTCAAAAGTCGATTTTATTCCTTGTGCAAAGGAAGTTAAAGTATTTACATACAAACATGCAATGCAAAGTATTGCGATGTTAAGGAAATAATAAACATTAAACGTAATTCTATTCATTATTTGCACTTATAAATCATGTCTCGAAATTAATCAAATAATTAACTTAGAATACAGAAAACTGCATATATATACTTTAAAGACATTTTTTCAATAATTCTGATGTCACGATATTGAGTCTTTTTCCCTTTTATGGATTATATAAATAAAGACTCGCTTTCAAGTTGGGTAATTTAATTGAACACTATTTCAAAAATAATTTCTTAGTATGAATGCTATATCAACATTTCCTCTTTTTTATGAATTATTCAGTTTTGATTCAAACGAGAATAATAAAATATTTTTCTGGATATATAAGTTTATTTCAGACATATTATTTATTTTTGCTAATGATTAAAATATCAGAACCCTATAAAATCATGTTAACATGAAAAAAATCATTATTATTATTTTATTGGGGATATTTATTTTTCCTTATTTTTTGCAGGCACAGGTATTAGATACTAAAAAGTCATTGTATCAAAACAAAGTTATTTCATTTACAAAAATGAAAAGAACAGGGGTTGGCCTTACAATCGGTGGAACAATACTTACAGCTGTAGGCATCGGATTGATGGTTGATGCTGTTAATAAAAGCAATAATTATGGTACTACTAATTATTATTCAACAGGCTCAAATGATAGAGTTGACGAAGCATTAATTGGATATGTAGGTTTTTTTGTTGGTGTTGCCGCAACTGGTACAGGGATTGCACTTTGGGCGATAGGTGGCTCAAGAGCTAAAAATTATCAAAAAAAAAATTCAGTTTCACTAAACCTTAATTCAGATAACCATCAGATCTTTTCGCTTGCATACCATTTTTGATAGGAATCGGAGTATTGCTTATAATTTCACACAAATAAAACTGGCACTATAGAATTGTAAAAATCTCTAAATTATACTTAAATTTCAAAAAAATGAAAACAAAATTCTTTTACATTATAGCTTTTATTCTCTTAGTAAGCTCAACAACCATTTTTGCTCAAGGATTTACGGCTCCAGTAGAAGGTAAAGCAGTTGTATACTTTGTTCGTGTAAGTGGATTCGGCGGGGCAATTTCTTTTGAGTATTTTCATCAGAATAAATACATTGGGATATTTAAAGGTAAAAACTATATGCGATATGAATGCGACCCAGGAAAAAACCTATTTTGGGCATCTTCAGAAAACAAAGAATTTATAACAGCAGACTTAATTGAAGGAAGATCATATATCGTTATAGTTGATATTATAATGGGAGCATGGAAAGCAAGGGTTGGGTTGAGGCCTATCACTGTGAATGATAGTGAGGTTTTTGAAAGAGCCAAAGAGTTGATAATGAAAAAATCTCCGATTATTACCACAAGTGATAAAATTGAAAAAATGAATGAAAAACTACGGCCCTTTATTGCAGAGAAGCTAAAGATGTACAATGAAGTATGGAAGAATGAAAAGGGCTTTAAGCACATTTCTTCAGAAATGGCAATTCCTGCCAATGCGATGAAATAGTACTTAAATTACGCCTACTATTTTTTTATTTAAGGTACTTTACAATCTCTATATTTAAGGGGCGGTAATTTTTTAAAACAAATCGGTTTGGTATATAATCAAAGAAAAACGATCTCAAATTCCTTTTTATCAAGATCATCCTTTTGATCTATAAGAATTCATTTATTTGCTGAATTTTACTTTTACCAGAGAATTATACCTTAATACATACATTTGGCTTCTATTCAATAGATTAGTAACAATATAATGTTAGTTTTTCATCCATAATTGATAGTTCGAATAAATCTGAAGATCCATTTTTAAAGCAACTGACAGAAACGATTTTTTTTGTCCATGGCATCAAGCAAAAAACAGATTATCCGAAGTACTGTTTTAACAAACTTTTTCGTTTGAAGAGAAAAAGTTATTTAGTTCAGAAATGTTTGTTGTAACTTTACGTTTTAGCTTATTACTTTTGTATTTGTGTGACAATGCTAAAGTCATCAATATGAATAATATAAACAAATTAGCATTCTACTCTTTTAATCCTATATCATTCTTTTTTAAAGGGTTATTGTTGTTGCGAAATTTGAGCAAAGTAATATCAATAATCTGCATAAAAGAATCCTTATACTGAATCATTGATCATAATATCGGATAAATAAATTTTAAAATTAACTTTGTGACTTGAACAATTTTTTTAAAAAAAATAGACATGGTGAGAATAGGAGATAATTTAATAACTGTAAATGACTTTTATAGTGTTCTTTATTGTGATTCCAAGATTGATTTTGCTGAAAGTGCTATTAAACGCATAAATGATTCTCATCAATTTTTAAAAGGGTATAATAAAGATCATATTATTTATGGCATTAACACAGGTCTTGGACCTATGGCACAATATAAAATCAGTAGGGAAGATGCATTAGATTTACAATATAATGCAATTAGAGGCCATGCTTCAGGTTGTGGAGAGGCAATTGATGTCTTGTATGTAAAATCAGCATTATTTGTTTTATTAAACAATTTATCTCAAGGGTTTTCAGGTATTCATCCAAGCGTAGTAATTTTAATTAGAGACCTAATTAATAAAAATATAATTCCTTTTGTTCCCGAACATGGTGGAGTGGGTGCAAGCGGCGATTTAACTCAACTTGCACATGTAGCGCTTGTATTAATTGGAGAAGGAGAAGTATTTTATAAAGGAATGCGAACAGAAACCTCAAAGGTATTTGAAGCAGAAGGTCTGAAAGGAATTGCTGTTCATATTCGTGAAGGTTTATCGTTAATTAATGGAACCTGTTTCATGAGTGGTATTGGAATGATTAATCTTATTCAAGCAAAAAACTTGTTGGATTGGTCGATTTTATCCTCTGCAATGTTAAATGAAATCGTTCATTCGTTTAATGATTATTTCTCAGAAGAACTTAATAGCGTAAAACAACATAAGGGGCAACAATATATCGCCAGCAAGATTCGCGAATTATTACAGAATAGTAAAAGAATCAGAATACGTGAAGATGAATCAAGTAAATCTACTGTAACTAAAGGGTTTATTGAAGATAAAGTTCAGGAGTATTATTCGATACGTTGTACCCCTCAAGTTCTGGGGCCCATTTACGATACGATAAACAATGTAGAACTTGTTTTAACGAATGAAGTAAATTCTTGTTGCGACAATCCGGTCGTTGATGCTAAGAATAATCATATCTATCATGGAGGTAACTTCCACGGTGATTATGTGTCGTTGGAGATGGATAAATTGAAAATTGTCATTACTAAACTTTCGATGCTTTGTGAACGGCAAATAAACTATTTAATGAATCCTAAATTGAATGGGATATTACCGCCATTTATTAATTTAGGTACATTAGGAGTGAATTTTGGTATGCAAGGGCTTCAGTTTCCTGCTACATCAACTGTCGCTGAAAATCAGACGATAAGTTTCCCTATGTATCTTCACAGCATTCCAAATAACAATGATAATCAGGATATCGTAAGTATGGGAAGCAATTCTGCATTATTAACCAAAAAAGTAATTGAAAATACTTATCAAGTTATTACCATTGAGTTGTTGTCTATAATACAAGCAATAGATTATCTGAATATTCATAACGAGATGTCTTCCTTAACTTTACAGTTTTACAAAGATCTTCGCAAAATATCTCCTGTATTTAAAAATGACACTCCAAAATATAATCAATTAAAAACATTGAAAAATTATCTTAGTGGATCGAATTTTTATTCACAATTCCATAAAAAAGAAGTAGTAAACTAATGAGAAAGTGCGGCATAGTAACTGGTGGGTCTAGAGGTATTGGACGAGCAATTTGCTTACAATTGGCCCAAATGGGATATCATGTTATAATAAATTATAAGTCTCAGGATTCGGAAGCTGAAATAACATTGCAACAGATTATAGAAATAGGAGGTACGGGCGATCTTTTAAGGTTCGATGTGACAAATCAACAAGAGGTTGAACTGTCTATTAATACATGGAAAAATAATCATCCAGATTCCTTAATTGAAGTACTCATTAATAATGCAGGTATTAGAAAAGATAATTTGATGATTTGGATGGAAAATGAACACTGGAATGACGTTTTAAACACAAATCTTAACGGTTTTTTTTATATCACAAGGTATTTATTGAAAGATATGCTAATCAATAAATATGGTAGAATAATTAATATTGTTTCTCTTTCAGGAATCAAAGGGATGTCTGGTCAAGTCAATTATTCAGCTGCAAAGGCCGGGATTATAGGTGCAACCAAAGCATTAGCTCAGGAAATAGGGAAAAAGTGTGTAACTGTTAATGCTGTAGCTCCTGGTTTTATCAGAACAGATATGACTAAAGATTTAGAAGAAAAAGAACTGAAAGCACTGATACCTGTTAACCGTTTTGGAACTGCAGAAGAAGTAGCAAACCTTGTTGGCTTTTTAGCTTCAGAAAAATCATCTTACATCACGGGTGAAGTCATTTCAATTAATGGCGGTTTATATACTTAAAACCTTTAAAATGGGCAGAGTTGTAATTACAGGAATAGGCATTTACTCTTCTATTGGAACTAATCTGAAGGATGTGAAAGAATCTTTGTATTTAGGTAGATCAGGAATTGGTTTAGACAAAGAACGCAAAGAATATTTTTTTCAGTCAGGTTTGACAGGGATTTTGCAACAGCCTCAACTGAAGGGAATTCTTGATCGCCGTTCGCGAGTATGTATGCCAGAACAAGCTGAATACGCGTTTATGTCGACTACTGAAGCTCTAAAAAATGCACAAATTGATAAGGAATACTTGGAAGAAAATGAAGTAGGAATTATCTTTGGAAATGATAGTTCAACTACTCCGATCATTAATGCCGTTGATACCATACGTAAAAAACAAGGAACACAAATTGTCGGGTCAGGATCAGTTTTTCAGTCGATGAACTCATCGGTGACGATGAACCTCGGTGTGATTTTTAAATTACGGGGGGTTAACTTTACCCTAAGTGGGGCTTGTGCAAGTGGTTCACATTCTATTGGAATGGGTTATGTAATGATTAAAAATAATTATCAAAAACAAATTATTTGCGGAGGGGCACAAGAGGTTAATCTGTTTTGTGTTGGTAGTTTTGATGCCTTAGGCGCATTTTCCAATAGAGAATCAGATCCAACTAAGGCATCCCGTCCTTTTGACAAAAACCGTGATGGATTGGTTCCAAGTGGTGGAGCTGCTACCGTGATACTAGAAGATCTGGAATGCGCTATAAAACGAGGTGCTCCAATTTATGCTGAAGTTTTGGGCTACGGTTTTTCGTCGGATGGCAATCATATTTCAGTGCCATCTGTGGATGGCCCTTTAAGAGCAATTAAAATGTCTTTGGATAATGCCGGTTTAACACCTGATAACATTGATTATATCAATGCCCATGCCACTTCAACACCATTGGGTGATATGAATGAAGCCAAGGCTTTAATGAGTGTGTTTTCAGAGAAAATGCCTTACATTAGCTCGACCAAATCGATGACCGGTCATGAGATGTGGATGGCCGGTGCAAGTGAAATCGTGTACAGTATTCTGATGATGCAAAATTCCTTTATTGCTCCCAATATAAATTTTGAAGAGCCAGATGAAGTGACCGCTAATTTGAATATTGTAAGTAAGACAATTGAAACAGAAGTAAATACTGTTCTTTCAAACTCTTTCGGTTTTGGAGGAACAAATTCATCTTTAATAATAACTAAATATAAATAATTAGAATACTTTTTTATGGAACTTGAAAAAATTACCCTTATAATTAATGAATTTTTAATTGAAGAGTTCGAAATCAGTGAAGATCTCATCAAACCAGATGCACTTTTAAAAGATGATTTGGGATTAGAAAGTCTTGATTTTGTCGATATTGCAGTAATTATTGAAAAAGAATTCGGGATTAAAGTAAAAGGAATTGAAATGGTAAATGTGCTTACATTACAAGACTTGTACAATTATATTTCATTGAATGCACCTAAATAAGATTTTTTATGGTTACTTGGAAAGGTGAAACCAGAGGAGGAGTTTCGGGGTACATGTTTTTTGTAACTATTTTAAAATATTCAGGATTACCTGTAGCATATTTTTTCCTTCGATTTGTCTCTGCTTACTTTTTTTTATTTGCACCAACTTCATTTAAACATATGTTTGCCTTTTATCATAAGACTCTAGGGTTTAGTCTGATTAAGGCAGTGCAATTTATTTATAGAAACTATTTCCTATTTGGTCAGATATTACTCGACAAAACAGCTATAATGGCTGGTTTTAAAACAAACTTATCCTTTGAATTTGAAGGGGAGGAACATCTTCACCGGATGGTAGAAGAAAACAAAGGAGGTTTTCTTATCAGCGCTCATATTGGTAATTTTGAAATGGCAGGTCATCTATTGAAGCGTTTGAATGCCAGGATAAATATTGTGATGTATGATGGTGATCATCAAAAAATCAAAGACTACTTAGCGGGTATTCTCCAAAACAATGTAAATATTATATGCATTAAAGATGACATGTCACATGTGTATGAATTGCATAAAGCAATTGACAACAAGGAAATCATTTGCATTCACGGTGATCGCTTTGTGGATGAAAAAAATGTAATTGAAATGAATTTTCTTGGAAATTCGGCACTATTTCCTTTAGGCCCATTCATTTTGCCTGTAAGGTATAGCATACCGGTTTCATTTGTTTTTGCTATGAAGGAGTCGAGAAATCACTATCATTTATATGCAACTCCAGGTAAAGTTTTTAAACGCGGATTGATTCGCAATCATAAGGAAACATCCATGGAGATTATTTCGGAATACATTGCACAGGTTGAAAGAATGGTTCAAAAATATCCTAATCAATGGTTTAACTATTATGAATTCTGGAAATAATGAATAAATTGATTAAAATCGTCTTAGTTTCAGCAAATCAGCATATTGTTCCATATCCTGTTTACCCGTTAGGTGTTTCATACTTGAAAACATATATGCATCAACATATTCAAGATGCAGATATTTTGATTTTCGATTGCTTAGAAAAATCGTATGAGCAACTCAATGAGTTTCTCGTTTATAACAGACCTGATTTTATAGGGATTTCGTTACGAAATATTGATGATGTAAACATTTATCGACAGGAAAGTTTTATTAATCACTATAAAAGAATTATTGAAGTCGTACGGAAAGCTTCAGATGCAGTTGTCGTAATTGGTGGACCAGGATTTTCAATTTTCCCACAAATACTTTATAATATACTTCAACCGGATTATGGAATCTATGGCGAAGGAGAAGCATCTTTATCGAAATTAATAACTTCAATAACTCAAAATACTCTAGATCCAAAGTCTATTGATGGCTTGGTGTATTCTTCTGATGGAGAGATAATTGTAAATACACGTAAAAATTCAATCCATTCTCTTGCACTCGATTTTGAAGATTCACTTGTAACCTATTATTGGGAGAAAAGCGGTATGCTTAATATCCAAACAAAACGAGGATGCCCATTTGAGTGTGTTTATTGCACGTACCCCCTTATTGAAGGCAGAGATATACGAAAGTTGGATATCGATAAGGTCATTGAAACTCTTTCGAAATTGTATTTTGATAAAGGAATTGACTATGTTTTTTTTACAGATTCTATTTTCAATATCTTCAATGAATATAACTATGAATTAGCTGAACGAATAATAGAAAGTAAAATTAAGATTAAATGGGGGGCCTATTTTACAGTTAAAAACCTTGACCAAAAATTACTCTCTATACTTAAACGAGCAGGTCTTACGCATATAGAGTTTGGTACCGATTCTATTTCAGACAAGATGTTAAATGCTTATAACAAACCTTTCAATGTGAGTGATATACTTCGGATTTCCAAATTGTGTAATGATTTAGAAATTGATTTTGCGCACTTTCTCATTTTAGGTGGAATAGGTGAAACAGAAAAGACACTGAGTGAGACCTTTGAAAATTCAAAATTAATTCATCGATCAGTTTATTTCCCATTTATTGGAATGAGAATTTATCCCGGTACGAAATTGTATATTGAATCATTGAAACGAGGAATTATTACACCCGATCAATTATTAATTGAACCAGCATATTATTTATCTCCTGATATCAATATTCATACATTGAAGATTAATGCGATAGCAACTGGTCAGTCATGGGTTTTTCCTGATGATGACAAGTCTATTGTGATGAATAGGTTGCGTATTAAAAACAAGAAAGGACCATTGTGGGAATATTTAATAAAATTATAGGATGTTAAAGCCCGGTGAATATGCGGTTTCAGAACTTATACCGCAGCGTAAACCTTTTCAATTGATTGATTCGTTGGTTTCTTTTGAAGAATCAAAAGCCACAAGTACATTTACTGTCACTCCGGAACATTTACTTTGTGATGGAACTCATCTTACTGAAGCAGGATTGATGGAAAATATCGCTCAAACAGCTGCTGCTCATGCTGGTTATTCGAGTAAATGTGCAAATGTTCCTGTTGCATTAGGTTTTATTGGTGGCATAAAAAGTTTAGTTATCAATGAATTACCAAAGGTCGGAGATGTTATTCACACAACTATTATTATCGAAACGAAAGTATTGAATGCGGCCATCATTACAGGACAAGTGATGCTCAATAATAAGTGTTTGGCAAGTTGTGAAATGAAAATTTTTATTGGCCAGTGACCTTTTAGACAAATTCTAACTTATATTTACAAAAGACCTTATTCAAGTGACTTATTGAACCGGACACACGAACAGATTCCGAATCTGACTGATCGATTTGTGTATTTATAGTTATAACCTTTTCTCCGTCTGGAATAAGCATATTTATATATTTTATATTGCGCGCATTAACCAATAGTAGCTTTTGCGCTAAAAGATTTTCTAATAAATCTTTTACTAAAGCTACCATTAAAACTCCTGGTACGATTGGTTGTTGCGGGAAATGACCTTTATATAAAGGATGATCAGAATTCAGAATTACACTGAAAATGTAGTTTTGAGAAGGAATTATTTCTTCTGTTTTAATGTGTATATAAAAATGGTCAGGTTCCATATTAGTCAGGAATTAAATGTAGTTCGATTGACATTTTCAAATGAGTATGTTTGAGTTGCAGAGAGTCTAATGCTGCTTTTTTTAGATAAAAATATTTTACAACACATACTTTTGAAAGTAATCCTTGTTGAGTTGCAGATGTAATGTGATTATTTTGAATATTGTAAACTGATCGTTTAAAACCTTTGTTGTGAATAACCACTACTTTGTCAGTCTTTTTAGAATATTCAGTTAATTGTAGTTTTGAACTATTAACCATGAATAACACTGAAAGATCATTTTTTATTGTATTTAGTATTACCTTTTTGTTGAGTGGGTCAATACAATAGTATACCTTACTTTGTCTTGAGGAGAAAAGTGGTATACCCATTTCAAATATTTTTATTCCGGTTTCTGTTATAAAGACTATTCTTAAGTCACCTGAAATATAAGGCTTCACAATCATTAATCCCGTCAGAGATTGATTTAAAAAAGTGATGTGTGTTGAATATGTTTTTTCAGTCGTGTCATTAGCAAACAAAAGTTGTGAATTATTTTTCAGAATATCTGAAACTCCAGACTTTTGGAAGCCGTGTAAGCTTGTTGAACAAGATGAGAATATTAGTGAAAAGAGAACAAGATTACTTAACAATAAAAATCTCATCATTAATAGGTGTGTTTGTCTTTTTATCATAAAAGTCGATTAAAGTGTAGTCGCCATCAAGTTCAAGCATTTTTAATTTAGATACAGTTAGGTCTTTTT
>Ga0209538_1000379_pt1 | contig 26464 bp, 25 predicted proteins | sample BarGraNGADG00211_2_FD_184492 | JGI IMG/M metagenome (GOLD analysis project Ga0209538, IMG submission 184492) | Arctic peat soil microbial communities from Barrow, Alaska - Barrow Graham LP Ref core NGADG0004-211 (SPAdes) (version 2) | ecosystem: Environmental > Terrestrial > Soil > Wetlands >... | reverse complement strand
GTAGACCGTCATGCCGCTGGGGGCCATGATATAAAAACCGATCCGCGAGGACAGCCGGGTCATTGTGCCATTCAGGGCATAGCAGGCGCCTGTCAGCATATCCACATAGCGGCGGATCTCAGCTTTGTCGATCAACTGATCCATGACGATCAGCGTGCACTGGCCCTTGCGCAGGCAGCTCATGGCCTGGCGGCAGCTATTGATATTGAAGACATTGATGACGTAGGCATCTACCATGCGGGTCTCGGCAGCAGGCTTGACGCCCGGGAAGGGCACCAGATTCTCTGGCACGGGCGCCTGAGGCTGGGCATAGGCCGCGTTTTGGTAGGCAGTCTGATCCTGATGCTGCTGAGACCTGCGGTTACGGCCACTGTCCTTGAAAGGCTCGGGGTTGAACTGCGATTGGAATGTCGGCTGCTCCGGCGCCGCGGGTGCCTGCTGGGGCTGCTGGTAGGCAGGCTGTTGATAGGCAGACTGTTGATAGGCAGGCTGCTGATACGCGGGTTGCTGATAGGTGGGCTGTTGATAGGCGGGTTGCTGATACACTGGCTGCTGGTAGTCCTGCTGATAAGGATCCTGCGCGCCATAGGGCTGCGCGGGTGATACCTGGGGCTGCTGATAGGCCTGCTGCGGCTGGGCATAACCCTGCTGTGGGTAAACGGCGCCGGACGTGTAGGTTTGCTGCGCGCTCTGGTAGGCCTTGTCCGTTTCATAGCCTTGATGTTCAGGCTGGGACGTCTGCCTGCCGTGCAGATAGGGATTATTCCTACCCAGTACAAACGCCTGTTTGATCTGGTCAAGCGCAGAGCGAAAGTCCATGTGGTTCCTCCTCAAATGAGATGAGACACCTGCCCCTGTCGAATCGTTTCCATTATAGGGGGAAATGTCCTTTGACGCAAGTGTCAGTACAGCTGTACGCTCAGGCCTTCATACAGATGGCTGGGATTGAGCGGCACGACGTAGGTCTGCGTCTGATCCTGGGAAACGATGACGATGGGCACGATATATTGCCCTTCCTTGAACTGCACCACCACGCCCCTGATACCGTCCTTGTCAACGATGGCATTGTTGGGCACGGCATAGGTGATGACAGAGGTGGACAACTGCACATGGCAGGCGCGGATGTTGAGCACCGGGTCAACGGGGGAGTTGACTGTCAGCCGCACCAACATGTCGCCGCCTGAGCGGGTGACGCTCTCGACCACGGCAGCCACGGTGGTATTGTCAAAGCTCTCGATCATGATCTGGTAGTTTTCACCCACCACCGGGTTCCAGCTCAGGTCATCAGCCAGCATCAGCACCGCCCACTCATAGGGGCGCACCAGGCGGTAGATATCCATGCTGTTCTTAGGCCGAACATAGGATTCAGGCACCTGGCCCTCATACATGCTGCGCACCTGCTGGGGGTTGAACACGGTGAAGTTTGACATGTTCAGCGCTCCTTCAATGCCATCTGTATAAAAGGAAACAATGCCGTTGTCACTGGCGGTATATTGCTTGGTCCAGGTCTCGATACGCTGCAGCTGGTTGTTCTCATTGTCATACAGGCGCGTCAGCTTGGTGTCATCGGGGTACTTTTGCTTCATGTAGGTGTAGCGGCTGTTGATGGCCTCCTTGAGCAGGCTTTCCTGATTGAGCAGGTTGCCATGCGCGCCCTGCACCAGCGCGCGGGTCTCCATCGCGCGGTCAAAAATGGTGGTATCCAGCAGCTGCAGGCGGGTGTCGGGCGAGGCGACCTCCCCTATCAGGATCTTCAGGTACTCCTTGATCTGCTGGCGATAGTTCTGCAGGCTGTTGAGCTCGCGGTTGCTGAAGCCTGTGGTGTAGACAGTGCAGACAGGGTCGCCGCGGTTGACGCTTGCGTTTTCCTGTGCGATGTACTTGATGTCAGAAACGCCTTCCTGCATGAAGACGGTCTCATCACGCACGATGATGGCGTTGCCGGCGTAGGTGGAGCCCTGTCTGGAAATGGTGACGATGGCGGTGCGGGCCTGCTTGTTGTCAAGCAGCTGGGTGATGCCCATCACGCCCAGCACTATGACCAGGGCGGCCAGGCCGATGTAGAGATAGATCATCAGGCTGCGCCGGTGGAGAGGGGCCTGATAGGGTATGCGCTCGGGCAGCTCCTGGCCAGGCGGCGTGGGACTGCCTGGGGGGATATAGTTGTCCGTGCCTCCGGGCGTCAGCGGTGCCTGGGGAAACTGCGCGAAGGGATCCTGCAGGGGTCCTTCATAGGGCGGCGGAACGGGTATAGTTTGCTGTGGCTGTGGCGTCTGCGTCTGCCTTGGCCCCTGCGCGGGCGTAAAATAGCCGTCCTCATCAGGCTGCGGATAGGCAGGCGGCTGCGCACCCTGAGCGGATGGAGAAAAGCCGGGCTGGCTTCTGAAAAAGCCGCCCTGATCGTCCTGTTCAGCGGGATTCCGGTTTGACATCTTCCCTCCGGTCACGCCAATAAAAATCTGCTCACGCCTGCGCTTTGTGCAGTGCAGTGTGTACAGAATAACGCCAAAGCGATGTTTTGTAAAGATTTTGTAATGTTTAGGATGACAGCCCTTCGCACAGCGCCCGTGCGGCGCGCAGGCCATCAACTGCGGAAGACATGATGCCCCCTGCCATGCCCGCCCCTTCACCCGCGGGGTAGATGCCCTTGATATTGCTTTCAAAATTGGCATCGCGCGGGATGCGCAGCGGGGAGGAAGATCGCGTCTCGACGCCCGTCAGCACCGCGCCGCCACTGGCAAAACCGTCCAGCTGTCGGCTGAAGCGCAGCAGCGCTTCCTTGATGCCCTGCGCCGCAAAGTCGGGCAGGCAGGCGCGCAGATCGCCCAAAATGACCCCCGGCCTCACCGTTGGCAGCACGTCCTCAAGCGCCGTGGAGGGTTTATCAGCCAGAAAATCCCGCGCCAGCTGCGCCGGGGCGTGATAAATGCCGTCGCCCATGAGAAAGGCCTGGCGCTCATAACGCCGCTGAAAGGCGTAGCCTGACAGCGCGTCATCGCCTGCGAAATCTAAAGGCAGCACATCGACCAGGATTGCCGCGTTGGCATTGCATCCGGTGCGCAGATAGGGGCTCATGCCGTTGACGCACAGGTGTCCGGGCTCGGAGCTGGCATTGACCACGCTGCCGCCCGGGCACATGCAGAAGGTATAGGCGCCTCGGCCGCCGCTTGTCTTGCAGGCCAGGTGGTATTCGGCAGGCGGCAAGGCAGCTTTATCTGCGGCCTTGCCGTACTGGGCGCGGTCGATGACATTTTGATGCTGCTCAAGGCGCAGGCCAATGGAAAAGGGTTTGGGCAGCATCTGCAGGCCGCGGTCAAACAGTCTGCGCTGGGTGTCCCTGGCGCTGTGCCCCAGGGCGACGATCAGGTGCCGGGCAGGAAGCTCCCGCGTTTGGCCGCCCTGCTCAAAGCGGATGGCGCGCAGTTGCCCGTCTGAAACCTCGATATCCTCCAGCCGCGCAGAAAAGCGAATGTCGCCGCCCAGGCGCTCTATCTCATGGCGGATGGCCTTGACCACTTTTGGCAGTTTGTCGGTGCCGATGTGCGGACGAGCCAGAAAGAGGATATCTTCCGGCGCGCCAAAGTCATGCAGGGTGTGCAGCACCTCCCGGCACAGCGGATCCTTGATGCCGGTGGTCAGCTTGCCGTCTGAGTAGGCACCCGCGCCTCCCTCGCCAAACTGCATGTTGCTGTCTTTGTTCAGTATTCCTTCTGAAAAGAGGCGGCTGATGCTGCGCGCGCGCTCATCCACCGGCATGCCCCGTTCCAGTACCACAGGCTTCAGGCCGGCCCGGGCCAAATACAGCGCCGCAAAAAGCCCGCAGGGGCCCAGTCCCACCACCACGGGTGGGAGGGCTGAATTGGCTTTTTGTATCTGCAGGCGCTCTGCCGGAGCGATGATCTGTGCGTCCTTCAGTTTCAGGCGTTCCAGCAGCGCCAGCTCATCGCCGCCTATTTGGACATCTACCGCATAGACAAAATGCACATCACCCTTGTCACGCGCGTCCACGCTCTTTTTGGCGATGCGCAGGGCATTGACATCTTCCCGCTTCAGGTGCAGGCAGCGCAGAGCTTCTGCCAAGGCGGCCTCATCGCCCTGTTCAGGCCTTATCTTGATGTTGCTCAGGCGTATCATGATATTACCTCTTTCATGCAGCCCTTCAGGGCCTGCCCGAGCATAGCATATCTAATTGCCGCATTCAATGCTGATCTGGTTGAATATCTGCAGCACGTCTTCCAGCCGCAGCGCTGCCTTGTCCGGGCCCGATTTATCCAGTATCGCCTGGCCCTGATGCAGCATCAGCAGGCGGTCGCCGTAGTCAAGGGCAAAGCGCAGGTTGTGGGTGACCATGATGGCCGTGAGCTTGCCCTCTGTCACCATCTGATGGGTCAGGCGCATGATGATTTCCGCCGCCTTGGGGTCAAGGGCCGCTGTGTGCTCATCCAGCACCAGGAAATCGATGGGGTTGAGCCGGCTCATCGTCAAGGCCAAAGCCTGTCGCTGGCCCCCTGAAAGGCTGCCTGCCCTGGCCTGCAGCATATTCTCCATGCCCAGGCCCAGCTCAGCCAGCATCTGGCGGTATCTGCCGATTTGCGTTTTATCAGTGCCCGGGCGCAGGTTCATGCGTTTGTACTTGCTGTCTGCCAGGGCCATGTTTTCAAGGATCGTCATCTTGGCGCAGGTGCCAAGCGCCGGGTTCTGATATATGCGGGCAATGCGGCGCGCGCGCACATGCTCCTTTTGCCGCGTGATGTCCGTGCCGTCCAGCACTAGCCGGCCGGCATCCACCGGGATGGAGCCGCACAGGATATTGAGCAGGCTGGTTTTTCCGGAGCCGTTGCTGCCCACCACGGAGATGAACTCGCCCTTGCCTACCGAGAGCGAGAAATCTTCAAACAGGCACAGCTCGCGCACAGTGCCGGGGTTATAGATCTTGCGGATGTGCTGCAGTTCAAGCATTGGCCTTCTCCTTGCGCGGCCGGGCGCCAAGCGCCAGGATGGTGAGGAACAGTGCCGCAGTCACCAGCTTCATGTCCATGGGAGACAGGCCGCAGCTGATAGCAAAGGCCACGCACAGTTTGTAGACGATGGCGCCGATAATGACCGCGGTGGTGGTCCTGACCAGCTCCAGCTTCCTGAACAGGTTGATGCCGATGATGACGGATGCCAGGCCCAGCACCATCGCGCCCGTGCCCATGGAGATCTCAAACATACGCTGCTGCTGGCAGAGGATGGCGCCCGATAGGGCCACCAGGGCGTTGGCCAGCACCAGGCCCGCGATCTTGACATTGCCCTTGTCACGGGCTAGCGAGGTGACCACGGTCTCATTGTCGCCCGCGGCGCGCAGCAGGTAACCCGCCCGGGTGCTGAGGAAGCCGTCCAATAGCAGCTTGAGCAGCAGGATGATCGAAAAGACGATCACAAGCACTCTCAGATCGACTGGCAGGAAATCTGCCAGGGGATTGTTGCGAAACAGGGTGGTTTGGCTGCGCGGGATGGACAGCAGGGATAGCCCACCCGTGATGCGCAGGTTGATGCTGTAAAGCGCCGTCATCATGATGATGCCGCTGAAGAGCGCGCGCACCTTGAGCTTGACATGGATCAGCCCAGTGCACAGTCCGGCAAGCGCTCCCAGCAAGGTAGCAGCCAGCAGCGCCGGCAGGGGTCCCCAGCCTGCCAGGATCAGGCTGGTGGACACCGCGCCGCCAAGGGGAAAGCTGCCGTCTACGGTGAGGTCGGGGAAGTCAAGGATGGCATAGGTGAGCATGAGGCCCAGCGCCAGCACGGCGTAAATGAGGCCCTGCTCAAGAGTGCTGGGAAGGGTGGCGACAAAGCTGCTTAACAAGGCTGCCTCCGGTTTTTACGCATGAGGGGGTTCACTTGTCTACGTCCTGGCCGCGGGCCAACAGGTCCGGGGGAAGGGTGAGGCCCATTGCCTGGCAGGCCTTGGCGCTATAGTACAGCGCGCTCTCCTGGATCAGTTCAAAGGGGATGCTGGCCGCGTCTTCGCCTTTCAGCACCCTGGCGGCCAAGGCGCCGGTCTGGCGGCCCAGTGCCAGGTAATCCAGACCCTCTGCCGCTACGCAGCCGCGCACGACCTGCTCGATCTCACTGCCGTAGACGGGTATTTTCGCTGGATCCGTTGCGTCAAGCACTGTGTCCAGGTACTGCACCACAGTGTTGTCAGTCAGCATCGTGAGCAGATCGACCTTGCTCAGCAGTGCCGGCAAAGCCAGGGCGATGTCGGGGCCTGCGCTGATGCCGCTTGGCTCAACGGTGAAGCCATACTCGCCCGCCATCTCCTGATAAAGCTTGAGCTGCACTTGGGAGTTGATCTCGCCCAGGGTATAGAGGATGCCGATGACCTTGGCCGTAGGCTGCATGGCGCGGATGGTTTCCAGCTGCTGCTTGACGGGCAGCAAGTCGCTTGTGCCGGTGGTGTTGCCTTCGCCCAGACCCTGCGCGTTGGCCAGGCCAGCTTCGATAGGTGCGGATACGGCGGAATAGATGACGGGGATCTTGCCGTCTGAGGCGTTGTTGCTTACCACGGCCATAGGGGTCGCGATGGCGCAGATCAGATCCACCTGCGTGTCGACAAAGGCCGCGGCAATGGCGGCGGCGATGCCCATGTCGGCCTGCGCGTTTTGATAATCGATCACCAGGTTTTTGCCTTCTTCAAAGCCCGCTTCCTTGAGCCCCTCAATGAAACCAAGGCGGCAGTTGTCAAGCGAGCCATGCACCGCGAACTGTGCGATGCCGATGCGATAGGTCTTTTCAGCGGCCAGTGCGCCGCCCAGGGTGGATAGCATTACGAGTGCCAGTATAAGGGCTGTCAGCTTTTTCATGGGATGATCTCCTCTTCTTTTTATGTGTTCCTGATGGATGAGCATTGTCCTAGACACAAGGCTCCCACGCGCATACAAGCGTTGGCGCTGTGTACATGGTATCATCCCCTTTCATCTCATGTATGGATAACAAAAACCGCCTCAGCAATTGCTTGAGGCGGTGTGACCGCGGTACCACTCAAATTGGCTCGAAAGCCCACTTTATCCATATACCATCATATATGCCGCCATGATAACGGGTGCGGATCCCGTCATGAGCTACTCGCAAACGCTTTCGCCCCTGCCCTCAGGAGTCCATTCACCAACTGCTTGCAGACCGCTTTGCACCACCCGCGGCTCTCTTGACTGCTTGCCTTGCTGCCTACTTTGCTCCCTCATGGGTTTATGTGCGCATTATAAAGCGGCGGGATCAGCTTGTCAAGCGGAATTGCGGTTGACAGGCAAGCCCAAAATCGTTAGGATGAGACAGGGTTTTTCCAAGGGATTTCAAGCCGGAGGTGTCATGCGCCGCTGTTTTTGTCTTGTTTTTGCGCTGCTTTTGCTGTCTATGTCTTCCTTTGCGGAGAACACGGAGATTCTGCTCACCTTCACGGGAGACTGCACGCTGGGCAGCGAAGAGCGGCTGCGCGCAAAATCCTTCTCATTTGACAGCTATATCACGCAGCACGGCTATGCCTATCCTTTCGAGAAGGTGCAGTCACTCCTGGCCCATGACGATGTGACGGTCATCAATTTGGAAAGCGTGCTTTATGCCTACGAGAGAAACCGCCTCCCCAAGACCTACAACTTTCGGGGGCCGCTTGACTTTGTCAACATCCTGGGCGCCGGCAGCGTCGAGCTGGCATACCTTGGCAACAACCACACCGGCGACTATGGCTGGCAGGGCCTCGCAAGCACCATCAGGACGCTGGAGGAAGCGGGGCTGGCCTGGTTTGGGGTGCCTTATCCCAAGCTGAGCACCTGGACCTATGAGAAGAACAGCGTCAAGGTCGGTTTTACAGGCTGCTACATTGGCCAGTGGGGGCGCGATCCCCAAAGGCTGCGCGATACCTTTGAAGAGCTCAAACAACAGGGCTGTGCCTTCATCGTGGCGGTCATGCACGGGGGCACGGAATATGCCCTGCGCCAGGACGGCAATCAGGAGCGCTTTGCCCGGTTCCTGGTCGACCAGGGCGCCGACCTGGTGGTGGGGCATCATCCCCATGTCGTCCAAGGGGTGGAGCGCCTCGGCAGCGTCAACATCCTCTACTCCCTGGGCAACTTCTCCTTTGGCGGCAATGCCGAGCTGCGAGCCACACAGACCATGCTGGCACAGGTGCGGCTCAGCTTTAACGGGCAGGGGCAGTATCTTGGTCAGCAGCTCAACCTGATCCCCGCTCATCCCTCGGGCACGCTTGAATACAACAACTATCAGCCCGTGCTTGTCGGCGGGGAAGCCGCCCAGGCCATCATCGACCTGGTGGGCACGCAGTCCAATTATCCGCTGAATCCCTATCAGGAGGGTATCGGCGCAATGCAGGATTTCCTGCCCGCTGCGCAAACCATCGATCCCTGAAAGTCTATATAAGGAGCGCACGTATGTATCGCATCGTTTCCAAGGAAAGACTCAATCCCAGCGTTGCCCGCATGGCCATTGAGGCACCCTATGTGGCGAAAAAGGCCAAGGTGGGGCAATTCATCATCCTGCGCGCAAAGGAGAACTCCAAGCGCATCCCCCTGACAGTGGCCGACTGCGACCCGCTCAGGGGCACGGTCGGCGTGATCTATCAGGTGGTGGGTGCCGGTACCATGGAGCTGGACAGTCTGGAAGCCAATGACAGCCTGCATGATTTCGTGGGTCCTTTGGGGACGCCCAGCGAACTGGAGGGGCTCAAAAAAGTCTGCGTGGTGGGCGGCGGTGTGGGCTGCGCGATCGCTTATCCCGCAGCCAAAAAGCTGCACAGCCTGGGCACTGAGGTGCACAGCATCATCGGCTTTCGCACCAAGGAACTGGTGATCCTTGAGGAACAGTTCCGCGAGGTCTCCACCCTGTTAAGGGTGATGACTGACGATGGCAGCTGGGGGCAAAAGGGCCTGGTGACCCAGGCGCTGGATGAGCTGATCAAAGCGGGGCATCAGTATGATGAAGTGATCACCATCGGACCGCTGGTGATGATGAAGTACGTGGCGCAGCTGACCAAAAAGTATGGCATTAAGACCGTGGTCTCCATGAACTCCATCATGATCGACGGCACGGGCATGTGCGGCGGCTGCAGGGTGACGGTGGGCGAACAGACGAAGTTTGCCTGTGTTGACGGGCCGGATTTTGACGGTCACCAGATCAACTTTGACGAGGCCATCCAGCGTGCGCAGATGTATATGCCCTTTGAAAAGCACGCGCGCGAGGATGCCTGCCGGCTGTTCTCCAGGGAGGTGGGCTAAATGGCGCAGTCACCCCGTGTCCCCCTTCCCACGCGCGACCCGGCTCTGCGCGCAAAGGACTTTGATGAAGTCGCCACCGGCTATGACCGGCAGATGGCAATGACCGAGGCAAAGCGCTGCCTTAACTGCAGGCACCATCCCTGCGTGGATGGCTGCCCCGTGGGCATTGACATTCCGGGCTTCATCCGGAAAATTGCGCAGGATGACATGCTGGGCGCTTACGCTGTTATGGCGCGCGATACGGCCCTGCCGGCTGTCTGCGGCCGGGTCTGCCCGCAGGAGAGCCAGTGCGAGGGCAAATGTGTGCTGGGCATCAAAGGAAAGCCTGTGGCGATTGGCAACCTGGAGCGCTTTGCCGCCGATGAGCACATGAAACTGCCGCCTGAACCGCCCGTCCTGCCGCCGAAGAGCGGGCATCGCGTGGCGGTGGTCGGGGCTGGACCCAGCGGGCTGACCGCCGCGGGCGAACTGGCTAAAATGGGCTATGGCGTCACGCTTTTTGAGGCACTTCATGAGCCCGGCGGCGTGTTGATCTATGGTATTCCGGAGTTTCGTCTGCCCAAGGCCATCGTCAAGCGCGAGGTAGCAGGACTGGTGGCTCTGGGCGTGGAGCTTGAGTGCAACATGGTCATCGGCAAGACCCTGCTGGTGGATGAGCTTTTTGCCCAGGGTTTCGAAGCCATCTATATCGCTTCAGGCGCCGGTTTGCCCAAGTTCATGGGTATCCCCGGTGAGCAGCTCAACGGCGTTTATTCCGCCAATGAATACCTGACACGCATCAACCTGATGAAGGCCTATGAGGAGGACGCCGCAACGCCCGTGTTCAGGGGCGGCAGGGTCGCGGTCGTAGGCGGGGGCAACGTGGCGATGGACGCCGCGCGCTCAGCCCTGCGCATGGGCGCTGAGCAGGTCACCATCGTCTACCGCCGCGGCATGACGGAGCTGCCGGCCAGGCTGGAAGAGGTCCATCACGCGCAGGAGGAGGGCATCATCTTTCGCACACTCTGCGCCCCCACCAAGGTGCTGGGCGAAAAGGGCTGGGTAACGGGCCTGGAATGCATCGAAATGACCCTGGGTGAGCCGGATGAATCGGGCCGCCGCCGCCCGATCGAGAAGCCTGACAGTGGCTTCACCCTGCCCATCGATACCCTGATCATCGCCATCGGCACCGCCCCCAACCCCCTGCTGCACAAGAACACCCCCGGCCTCGAGACCGACCGCTGGGGCTGCCTGGTAGCCGATGACAAGGGTCTTACCACCAAGCCCCTGGTCTGGGCCGGCGGTGATACCGTCACCGGCGCCGCAACGGTCATCCTGGCGATGGGCGCGGGCAAGACCGCCGCCAAGGCGATCGATGAGGCGATCAGGGGAAAACAGATGGATAGGTGACGCCTTATTTGACGCTTACAATCAGGGGACGGTTATCGTGGAAACATAGAAACACACAGAAACATAGAAACACGAGGGGACGGCAGACTGTTACGAAACCCCTGTTTTCATTAACAAGAAACGCCATACATGGTATAATCAGATCATCAAATGATGATGGCGGTGAGTGTATGGAGCGTCCGGAGAACATCAATCGACAACAGCCCTTATTCCTATCTTTTGATGAGATATTGCCGCAAGACAGCATGGCTCGGGTCATTGATCGTTTTGTCAGCGTATACATCAGTTAATAATTCTGGTAACTACATTGCTCCTTCCGACATAATTTCTGATGAAGAGTGTGGCGTGAAGAGAAATACCGACGCAAACGAGGAAATGAAGCGATTGGGAATTCCGTTTGATTATTCGAAGCCAGTAACGCTTGTAAAATACCTTATAAACTCACACACATTTGAAAATAAAGATAGTATTGTTCTCGACTTCTTTTCGGGTTCGGCCACCGCCGCCAACGCCGTTATGCAGCTCAACGCCGATGACGGTGGCAAGCGCAAGTTCATCATGGTGCAGCTGCCGGAGGTGTGCGCCGAGCGAACAGAAGCCGCCAATGCGGGTTATGCTAATATCTGCGAAATCGGCAAGGAGCGCATCCGCCGTGCTGGAGACAAAATCAAAGCCGAGTCAGGCCTGATCGCACAGGGGCTTGATATAGGCTTCCGAGTCTTCAAACTCGACGAGACGAACATGAGCGACGTATACTACGCAACGGGTGAAACCACGCAGGATATGATTGCGGCGATGGAGAGCAACATCAAGACCGACCGCACAGAGATAGACCTGCTGTTCGGTTGTCTGCTTGACTGGGGATTGCCGCTTTCGATGCCGCACACACAGGAGAAGATTGATGGCTTCACCGTCCATACCTACAACGAAGGCGACCTTATCGCCTGCTTCGAGGAGCATATCAGCGAGAAGGCGGTTCGCGAAATCGCAGACCGCAAACCCCTCCGCGCTGTTTTCCGCGATAGCTCCTTCGCCAGCTCGCCTGAGAAGATCAACGTATTTGAAATCTTCAAGCTGTTGGCGCCGAACACGAATGTGCGGGTGATATAGATGAGCAAAATCTCCATTCGTTTTTTTGACGATAAAGAGGTTCGCGCTGTTTGGGATGACATGAATTCCAAATGGTGGTTTTCCGTTCTGGATATCATAGGCGTTTTACGTGACGAAGAAGATTATCAGAAAAACAGGAACTATTGGAAGTTTTTGAAAACAAAGCTAAAAAAAGAAAACAGCCAGTTGGTTAGCCGTACTAACCAACTGAAATTGATCGCTGCCGACGAAAAAAAATATCTGACAGATACGTATGATTATGACGGAATCGTTGAACTTGCGAAGAATTTTTCAAGCAAACAGGCCAACCGTTTTATCGAATGGTTCATCTACAGCGAGGAAACCACTGATGGAAAGAGCAAATCCAAGGCGTATACTCTGTTCGACAGTTCCCTTCTTGACACCATCGAGGTCGGCACAGTAAAGGGATTGCAGCAGATCCACGCTTATTTATTTGGCGGGCTTTATGATTTTGCCGGGCAAATCCGGACGCTCAACATCGCAAAAGGCGGCTTTCAATTCGCCGCGGTACGTTTCTTGCCGGAAACACTGAAAAAAATTGAAAAAATGCCCGAAAGCAGTTTTGATGAAATCGCGGACAAATATGTAGAGATGAACGTCGCGCACCCCTTTATGGAAGGTAACGGCAGAAGCACGAGAATATGGCTGGACCTTATGCTCAAATCAAGCTTAAAAAAGTGTGTGGATATGGAGTAAGATCAATAAAAAGGACTATCTTGATTCGATGAAAACAAGCGTTGCAGATTCAAAACCAATAAAAGCCCTTATGCTTCCTGCCTTGACAGATAGAATAAATGACCGTGAGATGTTTATGAAGGGCATAGATTATTCCTATTATTACGAGCAGGAAGATGAAATCACGGATGGTGACAGCGAATGAAACTGCAATTCAGGCACCAGTCGTTTCAGGCTGACGCGGCGGAAACTCATGGCACTGTTCTCTGTGTCCCCCTTGATTTCATTGACTTTCCCAGTGTTTACGAGTGACGAGTATCTTTTCGCGCAGCAGGATACAAACAGATCATCAAACACTTTAGGGGGCAAAACCGTGCCAAAAAGGGCAAGAAAGCAAAACACATAGAACCTCTGTCCCCTCATTCATCTGCTTCTGCCAATGAAAAGGAGAGCAGCGATCCGCACCGCCCCCTCCCCTTCCCCCGCGCTCAGCCCTTCTTCCCCTCCCACGCGTGGTTCCAGGCCTTGACCGCGTCCTGCGGCGTCTCAAGCGCTGCATAGCCGCCTATTTCCATGTAGCAACTGTCGCACTGCGCCATAAAACAGTCCTCATCATCGTCGATCGGGTACACCCAGGCCTGGCTCCCGCATCCGCACCTGACGATGCCTTCGGACCTTTGCGCGCGTTTGGCGAATCGCTTGTCCAGGCAAGCCTGGCACTCCTACCCCTTGCCAAGTTCAGTGCCGCGGTCATCACATCTTTGTATCCCCTTGTATGTCATACCGTCCTGTCCTTCTTTCCTGTTGATTGGTCCGTGTGGGCTTGTTACCTATTACCCACCCCCGCAACCTCAATGGTCGAAGCGCTGCGCAGTCAGTGCCCGCTTGCGCTTCTCCCTTTCGGTTGACTCCTCCGCCTGCCTGGTTCCGCCATTGGCGGCGGCAGATTCCGTCCACGCCCCCGCAAGCTCAATTGTCGCCGGTCTTCGTTCGCGGTGCTCACTTGTCCGTCTCGCTTCGCTTGATTCCTCCGCCTGCCTGACTCCGCCACTGGCGGCGGCAGATTCCGTCCACGCCCCCGCAACGTCAATGGTCGAAGTGCTGCGCAGTCAGTGCCTGCTTGTGCTTCTCCCTTTCGGTTGACTCCTGCATCTGCCTTCATCCCGCACTGCGGGCGGCAGATTCCGTCGCCCGCAAGCTCAGTCGACGCATATCTTCGTTCGCAGGAAGAACGCCCACGCAACCTCAATGGTTGATGTGCTGCGCAGTCAGCGCCTGCTTGTGCTTCTTCCTTTCGTTTGACTCCTTCATCTGCCTGATCCCGCCACTGGCGGCGGCAGGCTTTGTCTCCGCAAGCTCAATCGTCGCCGATCTTCGTTCGCAGGCGCTCACTCCCACGGCTCGTTTCGCTTGACTCCTTCATCTACCTTCATCCGCCACCGGCGGCGGCAGATTCCGTCACCTTCTTCTCTCGACTTTGATATGACGAAAAATCTCTCTTCGCATCGGCGCATTACTGTTTTCAAATAGTATCAGTACTTCATCAACCTATCAAGATAATAAGCCAGCTGCTTCCTCCACCAGGGCCAATCGTGGTTGACGTCATAGCCCCAATAGTCCACCCAGGCATGGATGCCCTTTTCGCGAAGCGCGTCGTCCAGCAGGCGTGTGGAGTAGAGCATTTCGTCCTCCCAGGCGCCCTGGCCCACGCATATGATGATATTGCAGGTGTTGAGCATATCAATGTAGGGATGTTCGGGGGACATGCCTTTGATGGAGGCGACAGGGGAATTGAGGTAGGCCACTTCATCCATGTAGCCGCCCATGAAGTCCTCCGGCGTGTAGGCGCCGCTGAGGCCGATGACCGTGTCAAACAGGTCGGGCCGGCGGAAAAGTATGTTGACCGCGTGCATCGCGCCCATGGAGCAGCCCAGCGTCATCGCGCGGCCCTGATAACCTGAATCCTCCATCATGAAAGGGTAAAACTCATCTGTCAGGTATATGAACCAGGCCTCGTGGCGGCGTATGCGGTCATAGGGTGGCTGATCCTGCGCTGACCAGCTTTCGGCGTCGATGGAATCCACGCAGTACAGCCGCAGTTTTCCCTGGTCGATCCAGGGCTGGCAGGAGTCGGGCATGTTGAAGCTTTCAAAGTCATAATATCGCCCGTCTTGCGAGGGGAAGACCAGACAAGGCTTGCCCGCGTGGCCGTAGACCTTCACTTCCATGTCGCGCTGCAGCGCCCAGGAATAGCTTTTGTGGTAACTCGTCTGCATGTCAGCGCACCTTTCCCGAATACTCCAAAAAGGCATCCACCTCATCCTGGTTTTTGCAGCGCAGCAAGTACATCTGATTTCCCATTGTGCCCGAGAGCGCATCGGGCATGCGGCCCTGCATCACGACGCGGTGGCCCCAGTCTTCCACTAGGGCGCCGTGGGGATGCGCGTAATGCTTGAAGTCCCGCCTGCCCAGAAAGAGGCAAAAGTAGGTTTGGCGTGCGGGGTCCAATTGAACGCGGTCGTGGCAGACCATGTCCGCCCACATCTGGTAAATGTCCACGCTGCCGGCGAAGTTGATCATGTCCGAGCTGTAGCCGCCCGAGGGGCGCATATTGACCTCCAGCCCCAGCAGATCGCCCTTCTTGCCCAGGCCCTTCTGATCCTCTGTCAGGCGGAAAAACTCAAAGTGGATAAGGCGCTGCCTGACACCATAGGCGGCGACGCAGGCGCGGCCCAGGTCCAGCAGATCCTGCGGCAGCTGGGGCACGATATAGAAGGTGCAGTCATCGCCCTTATTGACCATGTCCATGATGTTGCCCCGCGTGATATTGCCCGTCTCGTACAGGGCCTGGCCCTGCGCGCCGATCAGGGCATCGTAGCTGCAGACCTCGCCGGCGACGCGCTTTTCCATGATGTAAGGCTTGATGGGCAGGCGCGTGTACAAGGCGCGCAGTTCCTCCTCGCTGTCCACGCGGTGGGTGTCGCTGGCGCCTACGCCCGAGTCGGGCTTGATGATCAGCGGATAGCCGACTTTCGTCCCAAATGCCGCCGCCTGCTCCAGATCTTCCAGCAGTTGCCAGGGCGCGGTGCGGACGCCCGCCTTGGAATAGACAGCCTTCATGCGGGACTTGCGCTTGAAGTCGTCCATATTGTCCGGCAAAGGGCCGGTGGTGATGTGGAAAGCCTCGCGCAGCCAGGCGTCCTGCTCCAGCCAGTACTCGTTGTTGGATTCCAGCCAGTCTATCTTGCCATGCCGCCACGTGAACCAGCCAAGCGCCTTGAGCATCTGCTCCCCGTCCTCAAGCTGCTCCACCCGGTAATAGTCCGACAGCGCGCTTTGAAGCTCGGGGTGCAGGTTCTCATAAGGCGTATCGGCAATGCCCAGCACCGTGACGCCGTTGCGCTTGAGCGCCTGGCAGTAGAAGCGGAAGTTCTCCGGGAAATGGGGTGAAACAAAGACGAAATTCATGGCTGTACCTCAGTTCTCTGTGCCTGTATCATCGCCTGACACCCCCGCAGAATAGCATACGGAAGCAAGCTCCGTCAACGCATTCCGCTTGCTCCTGCACAGGCTGTGTGCTATGATGCGGCCAATGCATATCTTGTGAGGCGGGGGAAAAACCATGCGGCAGGAGGCGAAAAACAAGCTTTTCTTTGGCCTTGGCACCATAGGGCGGGACATGTCAGGCATCAATGGGGCTGCCAGCGCAGGAGATGTGTCAGGACAGGGCATCGCGATGCTGAAGTCCGCCATGCTCTTCATCCCCTTGCTGTGCATCCTGGCGGGCTACTGGGTATATTCCAAGAAGTTATAGGATAGATGAACGCTTCTACCATGACATTGTGCGCGACCTTGAACAGCGCGGCGACATCACCCCATCCTGAGGCCCGGCGCCGCTGGGCAAAAGCCCGTGGAGGATAGCAATGAATAGAAAAAAGCTTCTCTTGTTCCCCTTGGTGACGGTGCTGATGGTCAGTATCTTCCTGTCCGCCCTGGCTCAGAAAGCCCCCGCTTTCGCGCCGGCCAATGAGATGGAACGCAGGCGGCAGGCGATGTATTGCTTCTTTGACGCGGCTTTTGGCTCTGAATATGGCGGCAGTTCCGGCTTGGTGCGCTGGGGCGAGACCGTCAGGCTCAGCCTTGAGGGGGATTACACGGAGGAAGATGAGGCCTTCGCGATGGATTTCCTCAAACAGTTGCGCGAGGCGGCCATTCCCGGCATGCCCGAAGTCATCCGCGTGGATGCGCTGGATACGCCCAACATCCGCGTCACCTTCGCGCCGCTTGACAGGCTTAATGACTATGTGACGAATTATGTGACAGGCAACTGGGGTTTCTTCGGCTACCGGTACGAGGAGTATCTCATCACCCGGGCGAGTATCGCCATCGCCAGCGACATTACCGGCCAGGAAGCACGCAATCACCTCTTCCTTGAGGAACTGGTTGGTGCCCTGGGCCTTGCCACCGATATCTACACCTACTCGGACAGCATCATCTATCAGCCCTGGACGGAGGTACAGACACTCAGCGACCTTGATTGGCTGATGCTGACTTACCTCTACAGTCCGCTGCTTGAGCCGGGCATGAGCGTGCCCCAGGCCCATGCGGAGCTGTTTGACACTCTGGCGCCCTACAGATAGGTATCATACCATTCTCAAACATTAATGCTTTGATGCGGCGGATCTTTTCCGCCCTATCTTTGTCTCATTCAGTCGGCGTAGGCTGCGACTCCCCCGCAACCTCAATGGTCGATGCGCTTCGCAGTCAGCGACTGCTTGCGCTTCTTCCTTTCGGTTGATTCCTCCGCCTGCCTGATCCCGCCACTGGCGGCGGCAGGCTTTGTCACCTTCTTCTCTCGACTTCGATGGGTCGAAAAATCTCTCTTCGCATCGGCGCATTACTGCTTTCGACTGGTATCAGTCATCTGACTCCTGTCATTTGTGCGATGCCAGTGCTTCTCTTTCCATATCCTAATCTACACGATGGATGAGGATCGGTCAAGAACCGCTGCTTAATTGACAGTCTCCCCAGCCTTGCCTATAATGTGATTGATTTGGCATATCAGAAGAGCCTTTTGACAAAGACAGAAAGCCTGGGATTGAGGTGAGGGCGGATCAATGGTAAATCGGCATGTGACAAGCGGCCTGGAACGAATTGACACGAAAGCCTCTCTGCTTGCGGGAAGGCGGATCGGCTTGATGACCAACCCGACCGGCATCGACCATCAGTTCAACAGCGCCATAGCGTTGATCCATGCCAGGTACCGCTTGAGCGCCTTGTTCGCCTGTGAGCACGGCATCCGCGGCGACATTCAGGCAGGGGAGGATGTGGCGGCACACAGGGATCCGGAAACCGGCATCATGGTGTACAGCACATATTCAAGTGAGGGCAGGACGCTGACGGAGGAAATGCTGGACAGCTTTGATGTCTTTGTGTACGACATCCAGGATGTAGGCGCCAGGTTCTACACCTATCTCTATTCGCTGGCCAACGCGATGATCGCCTGCGCGCGTGCCGGCAAGCCGGTCCTTGTCCTGGACCGGGTCAATCCACTTGGCGGAGCGAAGGTGTCGGGCACGATCCTCCAACAGGGATTTGAGTCCTTCGTCGGCAGCTATGCCCTGCCCTCGCGGTATGGCCTGACCGTCGCGGAGTACGCCCGCCATGTCAAAGAATTTCTCAATCTTGATTTGGAGCTGCACTGGGTCGAACTGCAGGGCTGGCAGCGCGGGATGCTGCTGGACGACACGGATCTGCCATGGATCCCGCCTTCCCCCAACCTGCCCCACTTCTCTTCAGCCATGTGTTTCATTGGCACCTGCATCTTTGAGGGCACGAACCTGTCCGAAGGCCGCGGCACACCGCTCCCCTTTGAGCAGATCGGAGCGCCCTGGGTGGATGCCGGAAGGCTTGAAAAGGAAATGAACAGCCTCGCTCTGCCAGGCGTGCATTTCCGGAGGAATTGTTTTGTGCCAAACTTCAGCAAGTATCAGGGGGAGCAATGCTTCGGGGTGCAGCTGCACATCACGGACAAGGCCCTTTTTGACGCCTTTGAGGCCGGCTTGCTGCTGATAGAAACCATCCGGAACATGCATGAGGACAGGTTTGCGTTCATCAGCTGGACACCTGGAGCGATGCCCGCGATCGACAGGTTGCTGGGCACAGATTCCTTCCGAACAGGAATGATGACAGCGCGTGAACTGATCAAAGTACACGCTCCCCATGTCAAAGAGTTTCAGGAGGCTTCAGGAAGCCATTACCTGTACTGATACCACTCTCACTCATTAATGCTTTGATGCGGCGGATCTTTTCCGCCTTATCCTTGCCTCGCTCAATCGGCGTAGGCTGCGACTACGCCTCATTCCCTCGACTTCGATAAGTCGAAAAATCTCTCTTCGCATCGGTGCATTACTGATTTCGAATGGTATGATCACAGAAAGCGGTGAAATCAAGTGGATGAGCGAGTGATGGTCGGCCAGCACCTGTTTGCCGGGTTTGCGGGGCTTCAGATCACTGATGAATTCGCGCGGTACATGCGTGAAGCAAAGATCGGCAATGTGATCCTCTTCGCCCACAATGTGGGGACCGCCTCACAGCTTGCCAGCCTTTGCGCGGATCTGCAGAAGCTGGTGATGGACGCCACAGGTTACCCCGCGTTCATTGCCATCGACCAGGAGGGCGGGGTGGTCTCCAGGCTCGGGCAGGACTGCGCCATCGTACCCAGCGCCATGGGGATCGCAGCTTCCGGGAATATTGAAAACGCGTATGCTGCCGGCCTCATCACCGGGCGGGAACTGCATGCGATGGGGGTCAATTTCAACCTGGCGCCGGTGGCCGATGTCAACAGCAACCCCCAGAACCCGGTCATCGGCGTTCGCAGCTATGGGGAAAACACGCAAGTCGTGGCCCGCTTTTCATGTGCGATGATGCGCGGGTTGACGGATGGCGGCGTACTGTCCTGCGCGAAGCATTTCCCGGGGCATGGGGACACCGCGGTGGATTCGCACATCGGCCTGCCGCTGGTGGACAAGCCGCTGGACGTTTTGCTGGAGAGCGACTTGGTCCCCTTTCAGGCGCTGATCCATGCGGGTATCCCCGGGGTCATGTCCACGCACATCTTGTTCCCTCAGATCGAGCAGGACAGGATTCCTGCGACCATGTCAAGGAAAATCATGACAGATCTTCTGAAAGAGCGGATGGGGTTTCATGGCCTGGTCCTGTCTGACTGCATGATGATGGGGGCCATCGCAGACCATTATGGCACTGTGAAAGGCATGACAGAAGCGATCAAGGCCGGAGTGGACCTTGTGTTCGCTTCCCACAGCGCCAAATTGGCCGCGGAGGCTTCACGCAGCATGATGGAGGAGCTGCGGGAGGGGCGAATCAACTCAGCGGAACTGCTGGCATCCACCGAAAAGATACTCCGGTATAAAGCAGGTTTGACGCCACCTGATCCGGCGGAACTCAGCTGTGTCGGCAGTGCTGAGCACAGACGCCAGGTGGAAGCGATGTATGAGCAGTCGCTCACTTCCGTGAATCTGCCCAAAGGTGGCCTTCCCCCGCCGGGGGACAAGCCGCTGTTTGTCGGCTGCCTGCCCTACCTGCCCACCCAGGCTTCGTCACCCAACGCAGGTTCGGTCTCCTTTCATGAGGCCATGCGCCTGCGCTTCGGCGGAGACGCGGTTTCCATGACAGAAAACCCTGATTGGGAGGAGATTGCCCGCATCGCCGCCCTGGCCCCCGGGCACAGCTGCATCGTCATCGGCACCTATAACGCGCATCTCCGGAGGGGCCAGCTGGACATAGTCAAGGCGCTTGCCTCATCAGGCATACCCGTCATCTGTATCGCGCTTCGCAACCCTTATGACCTGGCCGACTTGCCGATGGGGGTCAGCGGGATTGCGGCCTATGCCTACAACAATTCCTCGCTAAATGCCGTTGCCAGATTGCTCAGCGGCGATATCCGAGCCTTCGGCGTATTGCCGGTCCGATTGAAGGGATGAGCGAAAAATGCCCGATATGCTGGTCAAACTCTATGAACTGCCGGATGAAACCCCGCTGCTGAAGCAGCTTGAGGGGCAAGATGTGTACATTCGCCGTGCGATGGCGCCAGACAAATTCCGCATCGTTCCCTGGGTGCAAGAGCATTCCAGCCTCTCTGCCGCGGGCGAATGCGACGTGTGTTTTTCCAACAGCCCCATCAGCCTTTTTATTGCCACACAAGGGGCAACCATCATCGGTTACGCCTGCTACAACGCCACCTGCAGGGACTTTTTTGGCCCCACACGGGTGCTGGATAAGCATCAGGGAAAGGGAATCGGCAAGGCGCTGCTGCTCCGCGCCCTCAGAGCCCTGAAGGATGAGGGCTACGCCTACGCGATCATCGGAGGCGTTGGTCCAGCGGCGTTTTATGAGAAAACGGTCAAGGCTGTCCTGATTGAAGGCAGTACGCCGGGCATTTACAGGGACTATTTGGGCGGAATGCGATGAGCACAAACGACGCGGCAAAGCCTTATGTCATCGGGCTGATGAGCGGCACGTCGCTGGACGGCGTTGACGCTGCCCTTGTGGCGTTTGGCGAAGGGCAGCCCAGGCTGGCCGGGTTTCTGTTTTCCCCGATGCCGCCTCTTCTGAAGGACAAGATCCTCGCCTGCTGTTCCATCGACCGCTCCAACATCGAGCTGGTCTGCAGCCTCAACGTAGAGTTGGGGCACCTGTTCGCGGACGCGGCGCTGCGCCTGTGCCGCCAGGCGGATGTGCCCAGAAGCCAGGTGCTGTGCGTTGCCTCACACGGGCAGACCGTCTACCACATCCCCGAAAGCTGTGGAGACCTGTCCGCCTCCACCCTCCAGCTGGGGGAGCCGGCTGTCATCGCGTATGAAACGGGTTTACCTGTGGTGTCCTCCTTGCGCGCGATGGACATGGCAGCAGGCGGGCGCGGCGCCCCCCTGGTCCCCTTCGCGGATTATCTTTTGTTCAGGGGAGAAACCCACCGCGCGCTGCAGAACATCGGCGGGATCGGCAATGTGACGGTCCTCCCCGCAAACTGCGCAGCCGATGAGGTGATGGCCTTTGACACAGGCCCTGGCAACATGGTCATTGATGCCCTGGCCAGGCGTTTGTTCCAGATGCCCTATGATGAAGATGGGCAGAAGGCTGCGATGGGCAAGCCGGATCCTGAGGTACTGGAAGCCTGGATGAAAGAGCCCTTCCTGAAGCTTCCGCCGCCCAGGGCGACAGGCAGGGAATTGTTCGGCGAGCAGTTTGTTGAGACCGCCCTGAAGGCCTACCCGCTTGTCGCGCCCCATGACTGGCTTGCGACCGCCGTTAAGTACACGGCGATGACCATCGGCCAAAGCTACCGGGACTTCGTCTTCCCCCTCTGCCCGGTCAGCGAGGTCATCATCTCAGGCGGGGGCAGCCACAACCAGACGCTATTGTGGGCAATCCGGGATGAGCTGCCGCGCTGCCGGGTCCTCCTCCTGGAAGACCTGGGGTTAAATTCGGACGCCAAAGAGGCCGTCGCCTTCGCGATCCTGGGGTATGAGACCATGAACAGCCGCCCGGGCAACCTGGCCAAAGCCACCGGAGCCCGTCAGGCGGTCATTTTGGGCAGTATCACGCCGGCGCCGATCCCGAATGCTTCACGCGCGAATGATTGAGCGCAGGAAACCTGTTGCTGTCAAGCGCCTTTTGATGGACACACATGACCGTTTCTGCTGCGAGTCGACATGGACCCGAGCCACGCATCATACTATTTGAAAACAGTAATGCGCCGATGCGAAGGGGGACGGAACCTGCCGCCGCCAGTGGCGGAATCAGGCAGGTGAAGGAGTCAAGCGAAGCGAGCCAGGCGACCGAGCACTGCGAGGGAAGCTTGACGAAGATTGAGCTTGCGGGGGAGTCGCAGCCTACGCCGACTGAATGAGACAAAGATAGAGCGGAAAAGATCCGCCGCATCAAAGCATTAATGTTTGAGAATGGTATCAGCAGATGATCAATCACATCATTCCCTGCTCCCGCAGATATCTGACAGACTGGTTCAGCGCCGCGACGGTTTTGGTCTCCAGCACCACCGTCGCGCCGGCTTTTTTGGCCATTCCCAGGCGTTCATTCAGGGGGATCTCGCCGGTCCCAAGCGCCTGATGGTTGGTTTGATGCCAGCCGTCATGGGCGTGCATGTGGATGAGGCGGTCTTGATGCTTGACGAAGAATGGCAGGTCATGGTTGCCGGTGGCATGGTCATGACCGATGTCAAAACACAGACCGAAGAACGGACTCTCGAGCAGCAGCTCGATCGCGGCAAGCTCATAGGGCTCCCAGTTGTCCGAGTTCTCAATGGCGATGCGCACTCTGCTGCCGGCGATCGCCTCTGTGCAGCGCTCACGGAAAAGCAGCGACGCCTCCTTAAACTCAGCGGGAAACTCCTGGTAGATGTAGTGCTTGCCCTCCGGCAGGGTCACGATATTGCCACGGGGGATGTGCATATTGATGATGGGCATCCCTGCTTCCCTGGCCAGGTCGATCGCGTCCAGCATCGTCTGAGTGTAGGCCTCGCGGACGAGCAGGTTGAAATCAAAGGGATCAAAGCGGTCATCCAGATGCAGGGTGAAGAAAATGCCGTGCTCTGCCGCCAAATCGCGCAGGGGCATCCCTTTCAGGATATCCAGCCGGCACTGGGGGAAATTGCTGTTGAGCTCCACAAAGCGCAGCTTCTCCCTCACGCACAGCGCGATGGCGGACGCCACATCCGGCGTCTCCAGCAGGAAAGGCATGCCGCAGCAGTATCCGGGGGATACGGCCATATTGACCCCCTAACTTTCTTCCGTCAGATGAATGACGCGCACCTTGAGGATATCCGGTTTGGAGGACAGCCCCATGGCGAATTCACGCGGGACTTTCACCGAGACATCAAACAAGGCGCAGGCCGCGATGCCGCGGCTGGCGGACACCATCTGCTCAATGTTGATGCCCGCCTCGCCAAACAGGGTGGTGATCTTGCTCAAAATGCCCGGCACATTGTGGTGCAGCACCATCACGCGCGTAGACAGCTGTGCCTTGCCCAGCGAGATCGGCGGGAAATTGACGGAGTTGAAGACATTGCCATTGTTGAGGTAATCCTGCGCCTGGCGGACCGCCATCACGGCGCAGTTCTCCTCCGCCTCCTCCGTCGCCGCGCCCAGATGGGGCAGGATGATGGTGTTGGGGAAACTGAGCACCTGTTCATTGGCGAAATCCGTCACATATTTGCGCACCTTGCCACTCACCAGCGCCGCGCCAACCGCCTTTTCATCAGCCAGCAGATCACGGGAAAAGTTCAGCAGCACGACGCCGTCCCGCATCCGCTGGATCTGGGCCGCGCCGATATAGCCGCGGGTAGAATCCTGCAGCGGGACATGGATGGAGATGAAATCGCAAGCCTCCAGCAGCTCGCCAAGCTGCGTCGCCAGGTGGACAGAGCGCGAGAGTTTCAGCGCGAACTCGATGGATATGAAGGGGTCGTATCCAATGACCTCCATCCCCATACTCACCGCTGCGTTGGCAACCAGATGGCCAATAGCGCCCAGGCCAATGACACCCAGCCGCTTGCCCCGGATCTCCGTTCCCGCGAAGGCTTTCTTGCCCTTTTCCACCTTGTCGGGCAGCTGCGGGTCCGCCCCCTGGGAGCGCACCCAGTTGGCGCCGCCCAGGATGTCCCGGGAGGCAAGCAGCATGCCGGCAACCACCAGCTCAGCCACAGCGTTGGCGTTGGCGCCCGGGGTGTTGAACACCACAATGCCGTGCTCGGTGCAGCGCTCCAGCGGGATGTTGTTGACGCCCGCGCCTGCACGGGCAATGGTGCGCAAACGCGCCGGAAACTCAGCCTCCAAAAGGTTGGCCGATCGCACAAGCCAGCAGTCGCTGTCAGCACGGTCCTTGGTGATGGTGTAGTTGGGCCCGAACTCTGCCAGGCCCTTGGGCGAAATATCATTCAGGCAGGCCACATGACGCTGTTTCAGCATGTTTTTGCCCTCTCAAACTCCCGCAGATGGGCCACTAGCGCCTCAACACCTTCATGGGGCATGGCGTTGTACAGGCTGGCCCGCATACCGCCCACTGAGCGATGGCCCTTCAGGCCGATGAGACCCGCCGCCTCGGCACCCTTAACAAAGGCTGCATCCAGGGCAGCGTCGCCGGTCACAAAGGTCACATTCATCAGCGACCGGCTCTCTTTGGCGACAGTGCCGTGGAACATCGCGCTCTGGTCCAGGTAATCGTACAAGAGCCGCGCTTTGCGCTCATTGCGCTCTTTCGCCGCTGTCAGGCCGCCCCGGTCCCGCAGCCAGCGGATGACCTTGCCGCACATGTAGATAGCGTAGCAGGGGGGCGTGTTGTACAGTGAGCGCTCATCCAAATGGGTCTTGTAGCGCAGCATGATGGGCGTGCCCTGCCATACGTCCTCGCGGATCAGATCCTTGCGGATGATGACCAGCGTCAGCCCGGCCGGTCCGATGTTCTTCTGCGCCCCGGCATAAATGAGGCCATAGCGGCTGATATCAAGGGGCTCAGAAAAAACGCAGCTGGACAGGTCCGCCGCCAGGGGGATGTCGCCCGTGTCCGGCAGCGCCTGGTACTTGGTGCCGAAAATCGTGTTGTTCTCACAGATGTGCACGTAGTCAGCGTCCTGCCTAAAGCTGGTGCCCGCCAGATCCGGGATGCGTGTAAAGTGCTCCGTTTCCCCGGAAAAGGCGATGCGCACATCGGTGTACTTGCTCGCCTCCTCAGCGGCCTTCTTCGCCCATGCGCCCGTGATCAGGTAATCCGCCTTACCATTCTTCGTCAGGTTCATCGGAACCATGGCAAACTGAGTCGAGGCACCTCCCTGCAGGAACAGCACAGCATAATCCTCCGGGATGCCGGCCAGGTCCCGGATATCGCGCTCCGCGCCAAAGATGATCTCCTCATAGGCTTTGGAGCGGTGGCTCATCTCCATCACGGACATACCGCTCCCATGGAAATCCAGCATTTCCTCAGCCGCCTCGCGCAGCACCGATTCTGGCATGCACGCCGGGCCGGCATTGAAGTTATGCACCCTGTTCATCATCTTTACCCTCCTGCCGCCAAGCGCGGCTGATCCCTCACGCTAAAGTGGGAGGCAAACGATCATCTCAGCACCGCGGCCTGAGAAAGGCGCCTGCTGTTCCCTGAACTGGAAACCCGATCAAGGCCTCTGCAGTTTCCGTACGTTTCATCAGCAGCGCCCTTCTTTCGTTCGCAGTTATGTGAAATTGTAGGCAATGTCTGGTTATTTGTCAACCGCAGGAGGAGACAGACGGCGCCAATGGAGGTCTTTTTTATGTACTCTTTGCGCTGTACGCCGCTCACATCCCGGTGGTATAATTATGGTGGACAGTATCATGCAACAGAGCGGATAGAGCCGTTAATGGCCGATGCGGCAAGTACCATAGCCTTATCTAGGGGAAGACAGCATGAGCAACAAGGAAGAGTTCTTGGATTTCAAACGGGAAATAATTGAAGATAACGAGAAGCTGTACGGCAAGGAGATCCGTGAAAAGTACGGCAATGAGGCCATCGATGCCGGCAACGCCAAAGTAGTAGGCCTGACGCCTAAACAATTCCGGAGGACCCAGGAGTTGTCGCTCCATATCAACGAATCCCTGAAGGCGGCCTTCAAACAAGGCGACCCAAGCAGCGAGCTGGCACAGGAGGTCTGCGCCTTGCACAAGGAGTGGCTGAACCTCTACTGGCACAGCTATTCAAAGGAAGCGCATCTTGGCTTGGCGCAGACCTATGTGGATGACCCACGCTTCAAAAAATACTATGATGACATCGCCTGGGGATGTGCCGTGTTTTTGCGAGATGCCTTGAAGATTTACTGCGCGTAATACTATTTGAAAACAGTAATGCGCCGATGCGAAGAGAGATTTTTCGTCATATCAAAGTCGAGAGAAGAAGGCGTAGTCGCAGCCTACGCCGACTGAATGAGACAAAGATAGGGCGGA
>Ga0209538_1000377_pt1 | contig 26567 bp, 27 predicted proteins | sample BarGraNGADG00211_2_FD_184492 | JGI IMG/M metagenome (GOLD analysis project Ga0209538, IMG submission 184492) | Arctic peat soil microbial communities from Barrow, Alaska - Barrow Graham LP Ref core NGADG0004-211 (SPAdes) (version 2) | ecosystem: Environmental > Terrestrial > Soil > Wetlands >... | reverse complement strand
TCTGCGTAAACACCCCTCCAACCCCTTTGAGAACAACATTAATACTAGTATTGTCCAAACCCTTAACCGTTCATTAAATACTTCTTTAACCGTGCTTATAGTTCTAGCGTCACTATATTTCTTAGGTGGCCTTACTTTACATCATTTTGTCTTGGCATTGCTTGTTGGCATTGCCATCGGCACATATTCATCCATTTTTAACGCCGCCGCACTTTTAGTCACTTGGCAAGGATGGAGTATGAATCGACTTAAGAAAGTAAACGCGTCTTAAGGGCTTGTAGAGCCTAATTTAACAGGTTTACCCCCACACCAATATTGGAGTTCGTATATTGGTGTGGGGGTAAAAAATAGAACTCAATAGAACTCAATGGTAGTAGAAATACGACCGTATTTTAGTACAAACACAAATAGAATTAAGCAAGTATAAAGGAAAGTAAAAGATAAGAAAGACGAAGAAACAGATAGAACCATCGATAAAAACAGGGGAGAACAGGTTTAAAATTTTCAGTTTATAACTCAACCTAATAATACAGGTTAGATTTTGCGATGGCTTCTATAAGACGTCGCAATAATCTAACCATATTCTACGACTTATTGTAAACAATGAGTCGTAGAATGTTTCTTTTGCGACTAAATAACTTTGATAAGGTTAAATATAGGTTTAAACGATTTTTTAAAAGACCAAAAATATATAGCTCAAATTTACTTAATTCTCGCTTTTTACGACTTCCCGCTCCCACTTACTAATTTTATTTCCACCCACTCAATTTTTTTAAAAATGCAAATTACATTTAATTTTAGCCCTCTCCCCCGCAAGAGTAAAAAATTAACAGGTTCACAGACCTGTTAATTTTTATTGTTTTCACCTTAAAATGACCATTTTAACCAGTTACAAACCTGTTAATTTTTTGTATCGGAGTGAATATTGACTACTTTACCTTCTTCTAACTTTTGGGTATCATTATTTTTTTGAAAATGTTGGGATAAAAGGTCCTTATCGCCCGACAAATCAGACAATTCGTCTTTTTTTATTTGGCCCCTATTTTCCGTGACGGCTTTCGCCTCATCAGTTTTTTTTGGTTCTGTCTCCCCCACTTTGGAATTATTTACTTCTAATGCTTTCAACCTCTGCACTTGCCAATCAGCCAACTCTTCTTTTTCAACCGCTCTTTTTTGCGCAAACTCTTCGGCCTTTTCTTCGGTCTTACGAATTTTGTCTTGCACCACTTCTTCGTTTAATGGTTCTTCGGACGTTCCTCCACCAAAATACCACCGCTCATCACCCGACGCTTGAACTTCCCTATAATACGTCTCCCCTATTTTAGGTGGAACCTTGGGTACAAGTTTCTTTTCCGCTTTAGTTAAAATTTCATCAAGCTTAGGCAGAGCAGAAATTTGACCAATCTGTGATTCCACATACTCTCTCTGTCGTGAATAAAGTTGGTGTGATGAATCTATAATCTTTTCACGATTATTAAATTTTTTCGAACTACGAGGTAACGTTATGGCAGAAAATGCCGGACACGTCACACCATCGATACTCATTTTAACGTAGACATGATAATTGTCCAGATTAACCAAATCATTGGCCTCAAAAACCGGTTCAAATTCTTTAGTCAGTAATTCGGCGTCAGGTGAACCCACGCGAAAACTTATAATTGTGCCGACGTTACCAATAACCGCATCACGTACAGGTTCAAGCATTTGCGCAATATATTGATGAGTCATAATTAAATTCAAATGATATTTTCGAGCTTCAGAAAGAATGACCGCAAATGATTCCGTCGCAAAATTTTGAAACTCATCAACATATAAATAAAAATCACGTCGATCTTCTTCTTTTATAACCGCCCGCTGCATGGCCGCTAATTGAATTTTGGTAATCATTAAGGATCCTAAAAGTTGAGAAGCATCTTCGCCGATTTCACCGATAGATAGATTGACTAGTAAAATCTTGCCAGAATCCATGATCTCTTTGATATCAATAGTTGATTTTGGCTGACCGATAATATTGCGAATCGTTGAACTAGACAAAAATTGTCCAACTTTATTTTGAATTGGAGCAATAGCTTCTGTCCGAAATTTTGGTTCATATTGTTCATATTCATTAACAAAGAAATCCTTAATAACCGGGTCTGTGATAGCAGAAACAACCTTATCACGAAAAGCTTTATCCACCAACATTCTAGTCACTCCCAGCATGGTTGCGTTTGGATAATCAAGTAAAGCTAAAATTGTATTACGCAAAATATATTCTAATCGTGGTCCCCAACTTTCGCCGAAGATTTTCTTAAAAATACCAACTACGCCCGAAGCCACGATATTTTTTAAATCAGGATCAACATTTTCCAAAGGATTAAAGGCCACCGGGAACATTTTATCGGCTGGCGAAAAAATGACAACATCTTTAATTCTTTCTTCGGGAATATAATCAATTACGTGATTGATTAGATCGCCATGAGGATCAACTACCGCAATTCCCCTGCCCTCGCGGATATCATCAATGGCCATATTTTCCAGCAGAGTTGATTTACCAGTACCAGTTTTACCAATGACATAAGTATGATAACGTCTGTCTGGTAATTTAATACCAAATTTATGTTGAAGATGACGAAAGTCAGTCTTCGCAAAAATAGTCAACTCCTCTTCTGGCACATTATCTTCGATTGGTAAATTGGCTGGTGGCTCACCTTTTTTACTCCCTGCCCAAACAATATTCGGTGTAGAAACCGATATTGATGGTAAATGATAAATAGATGCCAATTCCTCAATATTTAAAATATAACCTTTTTCCATAAAGGATCTTTGGTGATATTTTTGCCAATAATCGATGGTCGTATGAATCTGACCAGCTTCAAAACCATTAAGATTAAGTACATTAAACTGTTTAAATGCGCCTACTGTTGACTCAATTTTACTACGTGCCAGGTTTTCGGAAGGTGCCAGAGCTAAGAGTCTAATTTTAATTTCAAAACCCAGTTTAGTGGATTTCGTTTCCACACCTGTAAGCGCCGCTTCCGCATTACCAGAAAGCTGGACTTCCTTTTTAGCATCTTTATCTAAAATTCGACCCGATGGCGGTGTCACTCCCGAAATAATTGTGGTAAAAACAGATGTAATGCCTCGCCAAAAAATACCGAAAAACTCACCTGAAACATTAACCCCAGCACCAGCTTTAATTTTTTTAATATGATCCACGCTTTTAACCTGCCATGTATCCGACACTGGTTTGGCAATAATTTGTAACCAAACCTGCTCGTCTTTCTCCACTTTGCTCATAACGCCAGTAATGCCACTTAAGGGGTCGACTTCAAAATTAAGAAAAGTTTTGATGGGATATACTTCATTATTAATTAAATTAATATCAGCACCACAAAAACTGACTGCGCCGCTTTTGATTCTCTCGTATTCATCCATAGTGTAATCGGAAACTTCAACTATTTCTGCAGTTGGATACTGAGCATAAATTTGACCCTGAATAAAATCGGTTAGATGTGTTGGTGCAATAGCATAGAACTGTAAATATTTATCCCGTGCAGCAATCTCAAAACTAATATATTCTTGATAAGGTAAATTGGCTTTATAAATACCATGGATGGCAGCAAACATCTGTTCGGCCGCTAGGGGTGATTTTTCATTGTTTTTAGGCACTAGAATCCGAAAAGTCACAAAGCGCATTCTGGAGAACCACTCGAGTTTCTTAGTTTCTAAATTCCTCCGATAAATAGTAGCAATAATAATAATTGGCACACCTATAAAAATCAGAAATAATACACTTTCAATCAAAAAAGTTGAAACATTAAAAGATGAATTAAACATTAATGTTCCTTTTCAATAACGTTTTCGATAGCAGCCCAATTACTTTCACCAGTCTTTGGTATAATGATCGTAATTTTATCATCTGCCTGCCCCTTGAAATATGTGACCGAAGCGTCTAAAACGTTATATTTTTTGCCATCACAAGTAACGAGCCAGCTGTCACCATTTTGACTTAATTTACCAATTAATCGCTTTCGTTCGATCGGCCTTATTTGTTTAAAAATAAATGTGCCATCTTGAGCGATGATTAATTTTAAACAATCGCCGCAGACCAACTTTGATTTCGAAGAATAGTTGGCTGGTACCGGATATTTCTTACCAAATTTATCGATCATCTCTTCACCGTCAAAAACACCTTCAACAATCACGCCTTTACTGTCTTCACAAAAACGTAAGTTTTCTGCTTGTTCTTGATAGACTTGCTCAAATAAAATTCTTCTAACGGCCGCGATCTTTTCTTCGGCGGTATCTAATAATTTACGAATTTCGGTTAACTTTCGATCGTCTTTGTCCATGATACACTCCGTTTTCTCTACAAAATTACAAATTTTATACTAATATACAAATTTTGCATTTTGCAGTATTAATTTTTATTTCATATGTATTTGTATATTTGTATCTCATTGGTAATTCGTAGATAACTTACAAATTTTTCAACGGTTCATTGCCCCCAGCTGGAGCAGTTTGGTTTTGACTCGTTACCAGTGTCGCACCAATTTCCGCACTGACCTCAGAAAGCGGTCTGGTATATTTTTTTCGAGAAATATCTCTCACCTGCTCTCTGATATGATCCTCAGAAATGGTGGGACTTTTGATACCTTTCATGCTAAAAGGTTTGCTCGGCGTGCCATCGATCAATAATTTACAGTAGGTATTGAAGGCTTCAATATTCGTAAAGTCCGAAACACCAACACCAGGAAATTCTTTAACTAAAAATTCTGCATCTGCCGCTCCAATGCGATAAGAAACCAAAGTACCAGCGTTACCAATAACCGCATCACGAATATTTTCTTTCAACTGCGCAATATATTGATTGGTAATATTTAAATTCAAATGGTATTTTCTAGCTTCAGATAGAATGGTGGCAAAAGAATCTGTGGTAAAATTCTGGAACTCATCAACATAAAGATAAAAATCACGGCGATCTTCTTCTGGTATGTCAGCTCGAGAAAAGGCCGCCATTTGAATCTTACTAACGATGACCATGCCGAGTAAAGCGGAATTAACTTCACCAATTTTTCCTTTGCTTAAATTGATCAAAAGAATCTTGCCTTCATCCATGACTTGACGGATATTAAAAGCGGATTTTTTTTGACCGATAATATTACGCATCAAATCGTTAGTCATAAACCGACCAAACTTGGAAATAAAATAATTATACATTTCCGATTTGTGAAAATCGGCCGTTTTCGCTAATTGTTGCTCCCAAAATGACTTCACAATCGGGTCTGTTACATTGGAAACCAACTTTGTCCGATAGACGTCATCGGTAAAAATTCTTGGAACATCAATCAAAGTACCGCCACCAGGTTGAGCCATAATTGTTAAAGCCGCATTTCTAAACCAATGCTCCCACTGAGGCCCAACAATACCAGTTTGTCCCGGATCAAATAATTTGGTAAAAATTTGGATGGCTTCTTGAATTATAAAGTCACGCTGATCCGGCGTATGGAATTCCATGAGATTCAAGCCCATCGGAAAATCTGTATCAGATGGATCAAAAACAATCACATCTTCCATTCTATTTGCCGGAATTTTGCCCATAATATCTTCGATGGCATCACCCAAAGGATCAATATAACAAACACCCTTACCTTCTTTAATGTCTTGCTCGATAGCTGTCAAAAATAAAGTAGTTTTACCAGTCCCAGTCTTTCCAATCATGAAAACATGACGACGACGATCATCCTGTTTAATTCTGACCGGACTTTCGATTCCTCGATAAACGCTTTTACCTAAAACCGTACCTTCAGAAGGTAAATTCGCCGGCGGCGGCATTTCTTTACTCATTAGCCATTGAATGTTCGGCGTATCCACAAAATGATTTGGAAAATGATAGATACTAGCTAACTCTTCGGTATTCAAAATCGAGGTCTTATCGTCAAAGCGTCGCAAAATATAATCTTTAACCAAGGCATTATCACTTTTTTTAACTTTGATATTATTAAGTTCTGGAGTACCAAATTGCATAAAACTAGCTGTAATAGCTTGAAGATTAGCTTCCGCGATCGCCTTGTTAGCTGAAACCGTGACCACCCGCAAAACCGTTTCAAAACCAATTTTACTCGCCTTTTCATTGATAGCCTCTAATAATGCATTTTGCATCGGTGTCAATTGCTGATACGGTTTTTCACTGGGCATTCCCCCACTGGCTTGATTTTTAGCTGTTGTCCCATGAAAAAGATCGCCGAGGGCCTCGAAAATAAATCCCACCGTTTTAGAATACCATTGCTCTGAAGAAACCGACGATTTGCCTTCTTGAATTTTACGCGAGGCAGCCGTGGCGGCTCCTCTCCAATTATTATTAGTCGGCTTGATAATTAATTGGATGGCCGCCGTCGAATTTTCGTCCAACCGACTCATGGCATTGGTCATGCCCGAAAGTGGATCACTCTCCTGTTTTAAATATGTTTTTAAGGGGAGTACAAATTTTTTAGCCAATTTTAAACTGACCGAAGCGAATTCACCCTGGCCACCTGGTAAAACAAAAATATTCGGGCTTTTAACTTTTTCCACATGAGCAGTCGGATAATAGGCCTGAATTTGCTTTTGAACCATTTCTTCAACCATTTTTGGGCAGGCCACGTAGAAACAAATGACACCGCCAAGGGCTACAATTTCAAACGATATCTGTTGCTGATCGCGAAGAAGCTTATTTTTCATCTCGTGACTGTATAGGCTACTAATCGAAGAGAACATTTGTTCAGCTACTGCAATATGCTGACGAAAGTCCTGTGCCGGTTCGGTTGTGCCCTCTACTTGAACCGCCTCTTCCTTTGGTAGTGTCACCAGAAAAACCCGAGTATTTAAAATCCGCGCGAAATCGCTTTTCTTATTAGTTTCTTCAATAATAAGGTAAACAATAATCGCTAAAATAAATATAAAAACAATAATCGCACTAAAAACAATTAAATTCAATGTTATCTCCCCTACTTTTTAATCCTTAAAAGATGTTTCATCTACCAGTCGACTCGCATCACTTAAACTATTCACATCTCCATGTACCACTTTACTCAATCGATAAGTTTTTTCGGCATCACTTGAAACTGGTTGCTGCGTTGACTGCGCTACTTCTGTAATTGGAGGCGTTGTCTGGATTTGCTCGGGTGGAGTAATTTGGCCAGTTGTCTCCGGATTTTCTACCTGTTGTGACTGATCTTCGGCTGGCATTTGCAACGGTTGTGCCTCAACTGGAGGCATTTCCACAGAAGGATTTCCCTGGATTTCCGGGTTTGTTTGGTTTAGATTCATCGCTCTCCTTTTTTCTTGTCTCTGATGTTATTGTAATAGATTTAACTACATTTTACCATACTATATTTTGCCTGTTGCAATATCGTCCCGGATCTTTTGCGTCAAATGATTTAAAAGCCAAAGATTATGTAAAGAGGTCAACCGCATTCCTAACATTTCTTTTTCACGAATAAGATGAGAAATATAGCTTCGGGAAAATCCAGCTCTGCAAGCCGGGCAACTACAACCAGACATTAAAACCTTTTTGTCCTCACGATATAAGGTTTTTCTTAGATCAATTTTAGAAAATTTCTTCCAGTTTGAAGTAACCCAGATTGTACCATGACGGCCCAATCTGGTCGGCAGGACACAATCGAACATATCGAAACCGTTTTTAACACCTTCGATAATATCTTCTGGTTCGCCAATACCCATTAAGTAGTGTGGCCGTTGGTCTTTGACTAAACTCTCCCCCGTCCATTTCATAACTTGATACATGTTTTCTTTACCCTCACCCACCGAAACACCGCCGACCGCAAGACCATCGAAAGGTAAAGAAGAAAGATATTTGGCCGATTCTTGCCGTAAATCCCGATAGGTTGAACCCTGAATGATACCAAAAATGGCTTGATTTGAATCCCCTATTTTCTGCCAATAATCCATGGCTCTCTTAGCCCAACGGTGAGTTAACTCCATGGATTTTTTGGCCCTGTCCTCTGTGGCCGGATGTTCCGTGCATTCATCTAAAACCATGACGATATCGGACCCCAAATCCTTTTGAATATCAATCACCGATTCTGGCGAAAAAAGATGTTTTGAACCATCAAGATGAGATTTAAACCAAACCCCCCTACTGCCTACGCTAACAAGCGAATTTTTTATTTCTTTACTTTCACGATCAATATAATTTTTACCAAGTGAAAAAACCTGATAACCACCGGAGTCGGTCAAAATCGCGCCTGGCCAATTGATATATTTTTGTAAACCACCAAACTTTTTAATTAGTTTTTCACCTGGACGCAGATATAAATGATAAGTGTTACCTAAAATAAGCTTGTAGCCGATTTGGCTTAGCTCTTCAGGTGAAATACCTTTCACCGCTCCGACAGTACCACAAGGCATAAAAACCGGCGTCTGAATTTTACCATGAGAAGTTTCCAATTCACCCAATCGGGCTTTTGATTTTTTAGATTGTGTTTGGATTTTGAATTTAAACATCTATGATATAGTACCTTATATTTAATCAAAAAGACACCTCCGGGGCTTCCGCAAGGTGTCTTTAGGTGATAAAAAATTATCAATTTTTATTTTAATTCGACTTTGGCGCCAGCGGCTTCAAGCTTTTTCTTAGCTTCTTCGGCATCAGCTTTTGGCATATCTTTCTTGATTTCTTTCGGTGCGCCATCGGCCAAATCCTTGGCTTCTTTCAAACCCAATTCTTGGTTGATTTCGCGCAAGGCCTTAATGACGGCGATCTTCTGAGCACCGGCATCAGCTAAAACTAAAGTGTAAGAAGATTTTTCTTCTTCAGCTTCAGCAGCACCAGCGGCTGGGGCACCAGCCATAGCCATAGGGGCTGCAGCTGAAACACCAAAACGCTCTTCTAACGATTTAACCAAATCGGCTAATTCTAAGGTGGTTAAACCTTCGATGTCTTTGATTAAAGCGGCAAATTTGCCAGATGGTTCCGGTTTACTCGCAGCTTTAGTTGCCTCTGTGGCGGTTTCATTGTCGGTGTTGATTGCTTCGACTTCTGCCGGTGTTTCTTCTTCAGCACCAACAGCTTCCTCAACCGCTTCTACTTCTTCAGCCACTTCATCAACTGGGGTGGCCGCTTCTTCAACAGCTTCTACTTTTTCTACCGCTTCGGCTTCTTTTTCAGCGGCTTTTTCTTCTTTTTTAATGTCTGCCATGATAATTCCTTTCGATTCTTTATTTAACTTCTGCTATTTTTATAATTTCCAAGGGAAATTTCCGCGAATCATTTATTGATTCTATATTGATCTAAAATATATACTAATGATCTTAGGTTGCCCTGAAGCGCATTAACTAGTCTAAACATTGGCGCGTTCAAAGAACCTACTAACTTGGCGTAAAGCTCATCTCGACCAGGAAGAGCTGCTAATTGATTCACAATTGATAAATCTACAAATTGACCATCTAAAACTCCGCCTAAAACTTCTAACTTTTCTGCCACTTTACCGAATTGGACTGTCAATCTGGCTGGACTTACTTCATCAATATCACCCCAAACCACTGCGACCGGTTGATCCAATAAGGTTTCGTCAACCACAATACCCGCTTTCTTCAAAGCAATTTTAAACAAAGAATTTTTGACAATCTGGAAACCAATCCCCTCTTCGGACAATTTCGTTTTCAAATCCTCAATTTCTTTGTTCTTTAAACCCTGGTAATTAACTAAAACAATGGCCTTGGACTTTTCCATTTGACCAGACATTTCTGAAACTAATTGTTCTTTCTTAGCACGGGTAAGTAACATTTTTACCTCTTTATTTAGATTATGATATCATCCCACTTCGCTAAAGCTCCTCGGGACAAACCCCACTTCGCCTGCTGGCTTCGTCGGGGTTAATCTCTTCGCTAAAGCGAATTAGATTAAAAAATCTCGCTACGAAGCGAGACAAATTAGTCATAAAGCTTAAAGCTAAAAGTCTTTAAAGAGTTTTGATTTCTTTATGGACTTTACAAACTTTACAAACTTTTAACTATCTTTTGCCTCGATGGGATTTATTTTTGTACCCATTTTCTTCGGCACTACCATTCTATGATATTTCTATCTTTTTGTCAAGCTAAGTTTTTATTTCTTAACTTTAACCGCTGGACCCATGGTGGCGCAAAGATGTATGCTTTGAACTTTATCCAATGGCAAAACTGCTAATAAAGTTTTGAAATTTTCGGCTAAATCCCCTGCTTTGCCACTGATTTTGCCAATTACTTGATGGATATTACCACCATTATCGGTTTTATATTCAGTCTGACCACCTTCAAGATCCTTTTTGGTTTTTTCAGGATCAGTAGTAATCGTTCCCGCTTTCGGATTCGGCATTTTACCTTTAGGTCCTAAAATCTTGGCTAACTTAGCCGCTTTCGGCATTAAAGCTGGAGTGACTAAATAAATATCGGCCGCAACTTTTTTTGAATCGGCAATCTCGTCAATGATCTTTTCATCTAGAATAACCACTGAAATTTGGCGACCAGTGCTAAATGGATATTGAAGTAATCCTCGAACTTGTTCTGGTTTACCCATTTTCCCAGCTAGTCGAATATGCACTTCTACATTACCATCAAATTTAGTCATAGAAGTTTTCTTGACTAATTCCAGAGCTTCACTAATATCGTATTTTTCCTTAACTTCGATTAAGGCCTTGAGTTCTTGATATTTTTTAGAACGAATTTTAGATTTGCCCTTCTTGGGTTTCTTGGCTTTCTTTTCGACAGTTTTTTCAGTATCACCAGCTGTTTCTTCTACCTTATCCGTCTTCGCCTCTTCCCCTTTTTCTTCTTTTGATTCTTCTTTGGCGGAAGCGGCAATTTGATCTTTGTGAGCAAATTTAGCATCACGAATAATTCCTGCTACTTTTTCTTTGTGATCTTTTTGCTTATCTTTCGTTTTACCACGATGATCCGCTTCAATATCGCTTAAGTCTTGTCCTTTTTTAATTGCGTCTTCAGACGCTTCGATCATTTCATCTAATGATTGTTTAGCCATGATTCTTTCTAAGTGGTAATAACGCCCTGAGTTTATCGAAGGGCTCCCACTAATTTATATTTATGTTTATAGTTTGTTCTTTTATTTCACTACCCAAAGATTCTAGCACAATTTCCGCTACCTTGTCAACGATTTCTTCCAACTTATTTTCATCACTAAAATTCATGAGCACCCAACTTTCAGTCGGAATCACCTCACTGCGACCTACTCCTACCCTAATCCGCCAAAATTGGTCTCCAATATGATCAATGACCGATTGCACGCCTTTGTGACCGGCTGATGAGCCAGCTAGTTGAATGCGAATTTTACCTTCTTCTAAATCCACATCATCGTGAATCACCCAAATATCTTCACTGTCCACTTTATAATAATTCTTAGTTTTATCTACTGCACGACCCGATTCATTCATAAAGGTCTGGGGTTGGACTAATTTAATTCGATTTTCCAAACTACCCATTTCGGCATAACGCGACTCGTACATACTTTCTAACCGGAAAGTAATTTTCTCTTTTTGAGCAATTTTTTCCAAAATCAAAAAACCGATATTGTGTCGATTTTTTTCATATTTTTCACCCGGATTACCTAATCCTACCACTAATTTCATATTGTCCTTAATTTTACATTCCTGGAATATTTAAGTCACCGGCAATAGCTTTCATTTTTTCAGCGGCAATCGCTTGAACGCGAGAGATGGCTTCGGCCACCGATTGTTGAAGGGCCTTTTCCAGATCACTTTTGTTCTCTGGTCTGAGTAATGATTCGTCAATTTCCACACTTTGGATATGTTGCTCACCATTGAAAACCACTGTCACCAAACCATTGGCAGCTTTGGCTTCCACTTCAGTTTCTTTTAATTCTTTCTGAATTCCCCGCGCCTTTTTTTGTAAATCATAAAGCTGTTTTGCTTTGTCAAACATCTGAAACTCCCTTCGGTCGCAATTTGCAATTTTTAATTCTCAATTTTTAATCAATTTTTAATGTTTAAATTTTAAAATTAAGAAATTGAAAATTCACTGAAAATTTTAAATTGTAAATTGAAAATTATTTTTTTAGATATCCTTCTATAAATTGATCTAAATCACCATTTAAAACATCATCGGGATTGGTACTGACAATATCGGTTCGATGATCCTTCACTTGCTTGTAGGGATGTAAAACATAGGAACGAATTTGACTGCCAAAATCCGCTGATAAATGCTCGCCCCGCAACTTATTTTCCTCTGCCTTTTGCTCTTTTAATTTTAAAGCTAATAATTTACTTTGTAAAATATGTAGAGCCAACGCTTTATTCTGTCCTTGGCTTCTTTCATTTTGGACTGCCACTACTGTATTGGTCGGCAGATGAGTAATACGAACTGCTGAATCGGTCGTATTGACCGATTGACCGCCATGACCACCGGAGCGATAAACATCTATTTTCAAATCTTTATCTTCCAGAGGTAAACTTTCGGCATCGGGAATATCGGGAATAACTTCCACTAAAGCAAAAGAAGTGTGACGCGCCTTATCGGCATCAAACGGAGAAAGACGCACTAAGCGATGGACACCCGCTTCGGTTTTAAGATAACCAAAGGCATAAGCACCAATAATTTTTAATGTCGCCGATTTGATCCCTACTTCTTCGCCACTGGAAACTTCTAAAATTTCAAATTTATAATCTTTTTTTTCAGCATAACGTTCATACATTCTCAGTAGCATTTCGGCCCAATCTTGAGCCTCAGTCCCGCCAGCCCCAGCGTGAAGAGTTAAAATAGCACCATCTTCATCATATTTCTCTGATAAGGTAGCTTTGATTTCCAAAGCTCGAATTTCTTCTGGTGTAGTCGCTTCTTGCCACTCTTTAACTAACTTAGATAAGTTAGACATTTCTTGTGACTTAGTGGTCGCTTTTCGGGAATCACTCCAAAAAGACGGCTCATTCATTTCCACTTGTAAGGCCGTAATCTTATGCTCTTTTTCGGCAATTTTAAGTAAATTGTATAATTCTTCGCGACTTACCATAACAGGTTAATTGTAACTTAAAACTTCTTTTAATACAAGAAAAGACCCGTTGAGTTGCCTCGCAGGGTCTTTTCTATATATCTACTTAAAACAGTTTAGAAGCTGATTAAGGAAGATAACGAACGACTGGCTTGAAATTTGCGAAAAGCATACAAACCAGTACCAGATAACGCTAAGATGCCAGGTAAAATTGCATCTGCACCAGACGTTGGCAATTTTGTTGCCGAAGGAGTGGTTTTGACAGCAGGTTTACCAGATACGCTCACAACATTGTTGTTGGCGTTGGCATTGGCATTAGCATTGGCATTACTGTCAGTGCTAGAAGCCTCTACCTTTTTCGAAACTGAATTCGAAGAGGTACCTGAGCCAGCTTGAGCAACCGCATTGGCAGTTGCTGTGGCTGAACCCGAAGCGCTACCAGAACCAATGTTGATCACATTGTTATTGGCGTTGGCATTCGCGTTGGCGTTAGCATTGTTGTTGACAACTGCTACAACTGAAGCTACTTGGTGAGTAACTGGAGTCACAAGAGCAGTCACAACAGGAGAACCGGCAACTGATTTAGATGCAGAACCAGCTGCAGCTGAACCGGTGGCGGTGCCAGAACCAATGTTGATCACATTGTTGTTGGCGTTGGCATTCGCATTGCTGTTGGAGTTGTTGTTAGTAACCGTCACAGATGAGTTTGAAGTCACTGTTTCGGCTTTGGCAATACCCAAAGAAGCAAAAACGAGCGCCGCTGAAACGAAGATAGATAAAATGATTTTGTTCATTTTAATCCTTTCTTTAACCATTTCCACCCGCGGGGTGGAATGTTGGTTAAACTTTAATTTTTAGCCCGATTGCAATAGCGGGCTAAAATTGCATTTATATCGACCAATTCTTTAATCCCTCACCTTGCGGTGTGAGACTAGAGGTTGGCCCCCTATCGAATGACAGGGGGATGAAATGATCCCGCGTGGGATCGATGTTTGTTAGGGATTACCGCTGCCGGCGGTAGATGTTCCGGTACCCGTGCCAGTGGCAGTGCCAGAGGCAGTACCGTCACCAACGTTAATCGCGTTGTTGTTCGCGTTTGTGTTAACGTTTGTGTTGGCGTTGTTGTTGACGACATTTGAACTGCCGCCTGCGCCACCCGTCGCCGAGACGGAAATGTTCGTGTTCGCCATTTGATACATGGACACCGATGCAAGTTGTATCGAGTTACTCAAATAGGGCGATTGCCCTCCAATTTGCGAACACATCACAGGTGCTGATGTGAAGTAGTTGTTGGTGACGCCGGTACCAACATCACCCTTGAATCCTCGAGGACCTCTCGGGCCAGGAACCGTTGAATCGGCACCATTGGCGCCGTTAGCGCCAGCCGGCCCCCGAATGACGGGAACCTTTGCCTTAGCTGGTCCAGTCCAGGCCTGATAAATAGACCAGTACCTGACCGAGTCATTCCGTGTCCAGTTACCGCACGGAAGTGCGGGAACGTGAATCACGTTGGCGAGAAGCATTTCGCGGCAAGCGTCGCGAAGAGTTCTGCCAGTTTTGGAACCGACGACTGCCGGAACCTGAGACAGGAAATGCTTCTCCCTCGTCGTCAGGTCGGCCTCGGTGCGACCGGTGGTATCGTGATACACGGGAACCGTGATCATCGATACATTCTCGTCTTCCACCTGGCCCACGGCCACCTGGTTGGCGGAAACGACGGAGACGATGAGAAGTAGTAGAATCGCTGCTATCAGGACTGTCCGTTTCATCGACTTTCCTCCAAATCAAAGATAATCTTGTCTCCGGGCTGAATTCCCTTGGAGCCGACCTCGTCGACCTCCGCGAAAATCTTACCCGATTTCACGTCCGTGATGCTTGCCGAAAGAGCCTCTATACCATTACGGTCAAAGACCACTTTCGAACCTTGCGCAATCTTACCGCTCAAATTGACCTTAAACGATCTTTCGACCGATCCAGTCAAAACCAAGCGATATTCTCCATCGAGGTTATAAACCTCAGAGTCGTTCTCCGGCACATCCGGCACAAAGCCGTCATCGTCCTTTGGCTCTTCCCGCCGCTGCTTTGCAACCGGTTTCGGCTGCTCCACAGGTCTGAGTCGAGGTCGACGAGGTTCAACGGTCGGTTTCGGCGCGGGTGCCGGTGGCGGATCCGCCGGTGCCGATTGGGTCATCTGGTTCAAGGTCTGCTGTTGAACAGCTCGCTTGGCCAAGTAACCCGGGTCCGGCAATGCCGTCAACGGCTGAAATGCCGGAGACAACAAGCTGACCCACTGCTCATCGGAGAAGTTCCAACATTCCTCTGGCGCGGATTGCACCATGACTTGCTGGACCATACCATTCGTCCGGTTCGAGCTCCAAGAGATGGGGATAAAGATGATCATCAAGCGATTATGTTTGTCCTTGCTTGTGACCTTCCACTCGAACCCGTAAACTCCTGGGCTCAGATACGGGATTTCGACTTGATACCCCTTGAGGGCTACGTTGGTCGCTTCCCATGTGGTCAAGCCGTGATCAGGAGTCAGCTCAACTTTGACGATATTCTCGACATTGTTGAAGTCGGGCATTGCCCAGTAGACAGGTCTGCCCGGTGCCTTACTCATAACAAGAAAAGGCATCATACTAGTTGAGCTTGCCCAGGCCGCAATTGGCCGATAGGTAAACCCGAGCCGTCCCGTTTCCTGGCACTTTTCGGCGATCTTGCGGCACGCGTCGATACGCGAACCCATGAACACGCCTGAAGCTGACTCTGTCAGTGTGACGCCGCCGCCGACCGAAAGGCCGTTACTGGCGTTTGTCACTGACGTCATCGTCATAATGGCGACAACGGTTAGAACTAAAGTTGTCAAGTTGCATCGCATTTTTCTTGCTCCTGTTCAAATAGAAATCTGGATATCTGAATATCTTATGTAAACGCAGGATGCGATATGTCCTCACCCATTGGGCGAGAATCAGCCGAGATCCGGGAAGGAGGGGCAGACCCTTAAAATTAATTAATAGGTCACTCTCCGCAGATCTCAGCTGGTTCTTACCCAAGGCAGTCGAATTAAAAAAAGAGCCTTTACACTCCTTTTTAAGATACCCCACACTATACCATAAACTGACTGGTTTGTCAACCCCTTTACTAAATTTTTTGGCTTATTTTACTCCCATCTGAATAATCCTCTACTATATAACCTTTCTTTTCAATTTCCGAACGCAATGCGTCAGCTTTAGTATAATCACCAGCCGTACGGACCGCTTCACGTTCTTTAACCAATTGATTAATTTCTTCTGGAATCTGAGTCACTTTTTCTAAATCTAAGGATAAAACAGGTTCAAAAGTGGTCCATAGAGTAAAATCATTGGCACCATGAAGTAGTGCTAAAGCTTTGGGTGTATCTAAATCATCATTTAAAGCAGATGTGATTTTCTCTGTTAGTTCCGCTCTCTCTTTGTCACTTAATTTTGATGTGATGTCTTTTAGCTTCCGAATGTTTTTGAGTGTAGTTTGAGCAGCCCGAATCCCATCCCAAGTAAAGTTTAAGGGACTTCTGTAATGAGTCGTCAATATTAAATATCGGTAGGCCAACGGTTCAATCCCCTTTTCCTTGAGCGACGAAAGGGTCAGTAAAGTACCCTCTGATTTGGCCATTTTTCTGCCCTCTATCAGGAGAAAAGCGCCATGGAGCCAAAATTTAGCCGGAACTTTACCATTTGCCGCTTCAGATTGGGCAATTTCGTTAGTATGATGGGTCGCTATATGGTCTATACCACCAGTATGAAGGTCGAATTGCTCACCAAGATACTTTGTACTCATAGCCGAACATTCAATATGCCAACCAGGAAAACCTTTACCCCAAGGACTATCCCACTCCATTTGACGCTTACTATCATATGGTGAAAACTTCCAAAGGGCAAAATCAGCCGGGTTTTTCTTTTCCTTGTTTTTCTCTACACGTGTACCGGTCTGCTGTTCATCCAAATTAAGATTTGCTAGCTTTCCATAATCTTCAAGCTTAGTCGTATCAAAATAAATGCCGTCAGAAGTTTTGTATGTAAACCCTTTGTCTTCAATCTTTTTAATAAAATTAATTTGGTCTTGAATATGTTCTGTCGCCTTCGCCCAAATGGTCGGCGGCTCAATATTGAATTTGATAATATCTTCTTGGAAACTTTTAGTATACTTTTCGGCGATTTGCCAAACTGTTGTCTTTTCGCGCTCGGCCCCAATTTGCATCTTATCCTCACCCGTGTCTTCGTCTGAAGTAAGGTGACCCACGTCAGTAATATTCATGACTTCAATCACTTTAAACCCGGAGAATTCCAAAACCCGGCGCAGGATATCTTCAAAAATATAGGTCCGAAAATTACCCAGGTGCGCCTCGTCATAAACAGTCGGTCCACAAACATACATTTTTACCTTATTCTTTTCAATCGATTCAAATGTCTGCTTTTGCCGACCCAAGCTATTGAAAAATTTAATCATATTCAAATATTTAGATTTCTTCGTCAGCCAGTTTCTCCTCTTTATCAACCATTTCTAAGGGATAAACATCAGGTTCTTTATCAGAACCAAAATCATCTTCCTCACCGTGGGTAACCGGGTCATTTAAGCCTTCATCAATTTTACTCATAACATCACCACAAACAATACAGTGATCACCCGCTAAACCCGAATTACCACAAGTATTACAAATACCATCACTAAAATCGGTTTTTTTCATTTAAACCACTCCTTTTAATAACTACTGCGACCTTCTAATGCGCGAGTTAAAGTAATTTCGTCGGCATATTCTAAATCACCACCGACCGGTAATCCTCGCGCCAGTCGAGTCACCTTTATTTTTCGGCCCAAGGCCGATCCGCCTGGGGCGGATATTTTATTTATATTCTCTATTTGTTTAGCAATATACATGGATGTCGCTTCCCCCTCTAAAGAAGGATCTGTCGCTAAAATCACTTCTTTAAAATCGTATTTTGAATTACTTGACTTTAGTTTAGCAAGAAGTTCTTTAATTCGCAATTGGTCGGGGCCAATACCATCAATTGGTGAAATTACACCACCCAAGACATGATATAAACCATAATATGAGGTTTTGTTTAGGGCCACTACATCTAATGGTTCTTCAACTACTGCTATTTTATCCTTCTCTCTTTTGGGGTCGGCACAAAGGTCACAGGGTGACTGTTCGGCGATATTAAAGCACTCCTGGCAATAAACCAAGTTTCTCTTAAGATTTTTGACTGCGTCGCCCAAAGTATCGATATCCATATCCGCCTTGGTTAATAAATAAAAAGCCAACCGAGAAGCGGTTTTAGGACCAACACCAGGTAATCGACTAAAAGCATCAATTAAATTTTGAACACTTTTGGGTAAAATAGACATATTTTTTTAATTTTTATACTCACATTCGCTATTGCTACATTTTAACTTGTCTTTGCCAGCCTTTACAAGCAAACTTTTGCACTCGGGGCACTTTTCCGCTACCGGTTCATTCCAAAAAGCGGTTTCACATTTAGGATAACCTGAACAACCAAAGAAAGTCCGCCCTTTTTTGGTTCGGCGTTGAATCAGTTTTTCACCGCAATTTGGACAGGGCACATTCAATTCAACATTAATCGTTTTGGTAGTTTTGCACTCCGGGTAACCCTCACAGGCCAGAAATTTACCATATCGCGATTCCTTTAGAACCATATTTTTGCCGCATTTCGGACATTTTTCATCCGTTACTTCTCCCTCTGCACTTACTTCTTCACCTGGTTTAACCAGCGGTTTAGTAAATTTACACTCCGGGTAGCCCTTACAAGCCATAAATTTTCCAAAACGACCGATTTTGATCATTAAATTTTGACCACATTTCGGACATTTTTCATCGGTTTCTTCCTGAAGATCGGCCTTTTTGACCGATTCCATTTTCTCCGCTAGATTTTTGGCAAATGGCAGATAGAATTCCTTGATAACGGGTTGCCACTTTAATTTACCTTCCGCCACATCATCTAGCTCGGCTTCCATTTTAGCTGTAAAATCGTAGTCCACTACTAGAGGAAAATGTTCTACTAATAAGTTATTCACAGCCACACCGATATCTTTGGGCAAAAATTTACCTTCGATTTTTTCTACATAACCGCGATCCTGAATCGTTGAAAGAGTCGGTGCATAAGTACTAGGCCGACCAATCCCCCGTTTTTCTAATTCTTTAATCAAACTACCTTCAGAATAACGTGGTGGTGGCTCAGTAAAATGCTGATTTTTTTCTAATTTTTCTAATTTTAAATCATCACCAATCTTAAGTTCTGGTAGAATACTTTCCATTTCTTCAGTTGTCTTATAAAGCTTCATAAACCCATCAAATTGGATTTTTAAGCCCTTGGCAGTAAAGATAAATTCGCCGTTTTTGATTTTAACAACTGTTTCAGCTACCCGGGCTTCACTCATTTGAGAGGCCATCATTTTTTTCCAAATTAAATCATAGATTTTTCGGTGTTGCTCGGTTAAGGGAATACGGTCAGAAGTAACCAGTAAATCAGTTGGACGAATCGCTTCGTGCGCCTCCTGGGCTCCTTTGGACTTGGTTTTAAAAACTCGAGGTATTTCTAAGGCATAATTAGCTCCATATTTTTGCGTAATAGCTTCCTGGGCCTGTTTTTGAGCTTGAGTGGAAATGTTAACCGAATCAGTTCTCATATAGGTAATAAAACCGTCTTCATAAAGGTTTTGAGCTAATCGCATGGTTTGCTTGGCACTATATTTGAATTTACTGCCTGCCTCCATCTGTAAAGTACTAGTGGTAAAAGGTGGCGATGGATAGCGCTTTTTCTCTTCTTGCTTTAAATCAATAATAGTATAATTGCCATTTTTAAGTGCATCTTCTATTTCTTTAGCTTCTTTTTCATTTTTAATAGCCAATTTTGTTAATTTTTTATCTGCCTGCTGGGTTAGTTCAGCTTTAAATTGCTTTTTATCTTTACTCAATAAAGCCTCGACAGTCCAATATTCATCGGGTTTAAAAGCCTGAACTTCAACTTCGCGCTCACAAACTAATCTCACTGCCACTGATTGAACCCGACCAGCTGATAGGCCCCGAGCTACTTTTAGCCATAAAAATGGCGATAGTTTGTAACCAACCAAACGATCTAAAACTCGCCTGGCCTGTTGAGCATCCACTAAATTAAGGTCGATTTTACGCGGATTTTTTACCGCCGCCAAAATAGCAGGTTTAGTAATCTCGGTAAAAGTAATGCGTTGGTAAGGTTTTTTAATTTTCAAGGCTTCAACCAGGTGAAAAGCAATCGCTTCCCCTTCGCGATCATAGTCAGTCGCAAGGAAGATGGTTTCGGCTTTTGAAGCAGCAGATTTCAGTGCCTTGATGGCTTTAAGGGCTTTGGCGGGAATTTCATAGGTTGGTTCAAAATTATTCTTAACATCCACCCCTATTTTTCCTGAAGGCAAATCGCGCACATGACCAAAAGAGGCCAAGACCTTATAGTCCTTGCCTAAATATTTTTCAATTGTTTTACCCTTGGCTGGCGACTCAACTATTACTAAGTTCATTTATTTTTGCAGTTTTCCTCTGATAACATAGCATGTCCCACCCAGGTTCGTAATCATGCCTTTCATTTCTAACATAATTAGGGTGCTGTTGACAAGGGCTGGGGTTAGTTTTGACCCCCGAATCAGCTCATCAACCAAGTTTGGTTTCTTTAGTAATTTTAACAGAATTTCTTCTTCAGGGCTATCGGCAATGATGGTTTGGGCCTGTTTTTGAGCTGATTTTTGATCAATTTGCAGGTCTGACAAAATATCGTCAGCATCGGTGACCACTTTGGCGCCAATTTTTAAAAGTTTATTGGGCCCTTCAGATGTCTCAGTGTAAATACTGCCCGGCACGGCATAAACTTCTCGGTTGTAGTCCAAGGCGGCTCGGGCCGTAATCAACGACCCTGAATCAATCGCTGCTTCTACTACCAATGTTCCCAACCCTAAACCGGCAATAATACGGTTACGAATCGGGAAATTAGAGCGAAACGGAATAGTACCTAGTGGAAATTCAGTCATAATCGCCCCACCAGATTGTAGGATTTTATCCGCTAATCTGGTATTTGAAACAGGATAAATCTGATCTAATCCACAACCCAAAACCGCAATGGTTCGACCCTTAGCTTCCAAGGCTGCTCTGTGGGCTAAAGCATCAATTCCCAGGGCTAACCCGGAAACAATGGTTAATTTATTTTTGGCTAATTTGTAAACAATATCTTCGGTGATTCTTTGACCATAACTGGAATATTTCCTGGAGCCAACTACAGATAAAGCAATTTCATCTTCAGGTAGGATTTTGCCTTTCACATAGAGAACTGCCGGCAAATCGGGAATTTCTTTAAGCAGTTTTGGATAATTATCATCGGCTAAGGTAATGATTTCGATACCCCTTTTTTGGGCCTGCTCTAAAGCCCGGTCGGGATTAACTTTTAAAACCACCTCCTGGACCGCCGAAATTTGACCTAAATCCAAACCAGCGGCAGCCAAATCCCCTGTTTTTGCCTGCCAAACCTTGGCGATATTTCGAAACCGCTTATGTAATTTACCAATCGTTCGCGCCCCTAATTTTGGGTGGGTTGATAGTGCCACAAAGTACTTTTTTTGATCCATGTCTAAATTGTACCACACCTTGACATTTGAATGGATATATGGTATACTTCTTAAGTTCAACCGTATGGTTGAAACCGTCTATCGCAAGGTAGATAAGGGTGTAACTCCGCACCTTAACGGGGTATCAGAAAAGGAGGTAGATGTATGTCTACCGAGAATCAGATTCGAGACTTTCGTAGTGAAATCAAGGAAGGTCCAGGCAAGTTTGACCTGATGCTTGCCCTCTTTGATAACACTAGCTCCCATCAGCGTACGGTACATTTTGGCCTTACTGGCCTCGATAATGCGTACGCGGAAGCTAAGATTACCAGCATAGAGCACGAGGATGGTTCGGGTGATAGCTGGCTCTTCAAGGGCTACTCCAAGCACGGTAATCTTCGCTACAAAGTCAGCGGATACTATTCGACCCAAACCCGCAAGGGTTGGATCGAATACGAATCCTACTGACACCACAACTTCACTAACAAACCCCGGGTGCATCCGCCCCGGGGTTTGCCATATCCCCCCATCTATTGACTTTTACTGACAGATATGCTATACTGGGCTAGTACTTAAAAATTGAATATCTTTACTGGTTGTAACAGGTAGGAAGTTGATTAAAACCGTACTCTAAATTTTAGTCAACTTCTTTCCTATTACACTTAGCCCCGGTTTTGCACTTTAAAATTAAATTGAAGCCGGCCAAACTCGCAAGAGTGGCTAAGCCCGTAAAAGGAGAGGAAAAAATAAAGAAGGACCTGCTCGCAAGAGTGGGTCCTTCTTTTAATATAAAACTATATGATTTTATTTAAAATCTTTGTAAAATTGGTGGAAAATGTCTTCGTCAAGCGTTAGATAAAATTCATCAAGGTCTTTTTTAGTGGGTTTAAGATTACTAAACTTAATAAAATCTAAATCTTCAATAATAGCTATTGGTGTTTGCTCCGAACCCTCCCCCATAATTAAAACCGCGGCTGTGGCCAGTGAGTCAACAATATTCGCTTTTTCAAATTGTAATTTTCTGCCAAAAATATCTTCCCTACCAACATAACTTCTAAGCGGTGAGAATCCATAAAAACCAATCGCCACTCCAGAAGCACCGCAGCGCAAAGGCATAGAACGACTATCGGTGATAACCACACCAAAACTTTTTTTCTTAAACTTTTTTGATAAATACTGATATATTTCTTTGGCCACTTTTTGCGGATTGAGTGGTAATAAAATGTAATCTCCGTTACCATTTGATTCGTCTATTCCTGAACCAGATATCAAAGCATTGTATTTAATAGTAGTAAATCTGCCATAACGATTTCTTTTATTGGCAATGTAATCTGCTTCACGTCTAATTAATTCATCCTTATCCTCAGTATTCCTGGCAACTCTATTTTGCATTAAAGAAATGACTTTTGAAGTTATAACAATAACAGAATTATTCTTTATCTCTTTAATATAATCATCGATAAATTGAGTAACTGTTGTTTTGTTGGCAAGAATCTTTTTGGTTTTAATGGAATAAATTTTCATATTATTTTCGAATTATTTTTTCTGCTTCAATATCGTAAATCATTGATACTGAGTCGGCAACCTCTTGGCAACCACATACCTAAAGGTGTAGGTTGACGAAGGTAAATGGTTTTACAATAGGTTCTATCTCAAATTGATTTATCAAGAATAATGCTAATTGTTTTAGCATTATCTACAATCCAAATCAAAATTAATTTAAAAAGTGGATCTTTGAGCTTGGTTTTACCCCGTCGAATATGACGATGGCAACCGATGGCCGTTACAAACGCCCACGGACTTTTTTCAAACAAATCCCCAATTTCTTTCTTGTGTTTTTGGCAATCTTTATCGTACTCGTCAAACCGCATCTTGATAAGTTCCTGCCACATCTGGCAAAAACTTTCTTCAGTCCCTAATTCCCTCAGCCAATTACTATAACTACTTGAAAGCTCAATCATCAATTCATGATAAAAATTCTGGGCCCGAGTGGTTTTGCTTTTTTCAGTCATAGCACTCAACATCATAATACCTAAAACTAATCCATTAACCACTAATTCGTTAAAAATTCTGTCTTGTTCAGTTTTATCCAAAGTTTCAAGATCGGTATAAGCACGGAAGGTTTTATTGCGATAAAATTTAAACGCCGAATCAGCCACGCTCCGAGTGATTTTCTTAGCAATTTCTTCGGGGGATTTTGGTTTTTTTGAAAAATCAAACATTGTTTTTATTAGTATAGTCATTGCGATTCACTAATCGGCGGAGAAACAATCTTTTTAGATTGCCACGGCCTCGGCCGCATGCCTAAAGGCGCAATGACAATCAAGAATATTTTTTCAACAATTCAATCATATCACTTGACAATCAATTGGTAAATTAATTTCTGATGATTAAATTTTCTTCAACATCATAAACAGTTGAGTGGGAAGTAGTAGAGATTTGGTCGGATTTGATAGCAAGATCAACTTGTTTGAGTAATTTAGAACTAATATCGCTAAATTTTTTGGGTGTGCTCTCCCCTGCCAAATTGGCTGATGATGCTACAATCGGACCCATAATACTTATCAACTTTTTTAGCCACGCATCATTTGGCAGACGAACACCGATCTTATTATCTTTCAATAAAACTTTAGGAAAATTGATATTATATTTTTTCGCATCGGCAATAATGGTTACACTTCCTGCTGGATATTTTTTATATTCTTTTTGTAATAATTCAGGAACATCGCTTTTATTCATCAAAATAGCCGTCGGCTGAGTAAGCGGTCTATTTTTAATCTGATAAAGCCTTGTTATGGCCGCTTCATCAAGAGCACAACCAACGCCGTAAACTGTGTCGGTCGGAAAAACCAAAATGCCGCCCGATTTTAGAACTTCGGCGGCATTTTGAATTGAATTTATATCTTTTTGATCAATTATCTTCATTGTTTAGATTTTACTTAGCTATCTCTATCCCCATACTTCTGGCTGTGCCTTTGATAATTTTCTTAGCCGCTTCCATATCGCGAGCATTAAGATCGGCCATCTTAGTTTTAGCGATTTCTTCGACTTGAGCTTCAGTCACCTTGCCCACTTTTTCGCGATTCGGCACACCCGAACCCTTTTCAATCCCAGCCGCTTTTCTTAGTAGTACTGCCGCCGGTGGAGATTTTAAAATAAAATCAAAAGTTCGGTCTTCATAAACCGTAATTTCTACCGGAACTACTGTGTCGCCCATTGGCGCTGTAGCCGCATTGAACTTGTTCACAAAGTCCATGATATTCAAACCATGTTGGCCTAAAGCTGGACCAATTGGTGGTGCAGGATTGGCTTTACCTGCTGGTGCTTGCAATTTAATAATTGTTTTAATTTTTTTTGCCATATTTTCCTTTCAGGAAAATTCCGCGACAAGTTTTACTTGTCTATTATTTTTCCTTAATTATAATTTTCGTTAGAAAATTTCCGCGACAAGCTACTGCTTGGCTATACCTTTTTAACCTGTAAGAAATCCAAGCTAACTGGAGTTTCACGACCAAACATAGAAACCAATATCTTAACTTTACCCTTATCTTCATCAATATCAGTCACCTTGGCCTCAAAACCCTTCAACGGACCGTCGACAATTCTGACTAAATCGTCGGGACGGAATTCAATTTTATATTTCGGTTCTTCCACACCCATGCGTTTTTTAATCCGATCAATTTCATCCGGCATCATGGGAGTTGGACGAACACCTAAACCAATAAAACCAGTCACATTAGGCGTATTGCGGACAATATACCACGAATCATCATTGACAATCATTTCTACCATGACGTAGCCAGGAAAAATTCTTTTTTCCACTGTGCGACGCTTGCCATTTTTAATTTCAATTTGCTTTTCTTTGGGCACTAAAACTTGAAAAATTTTATCTTCCATCGCCAAGGATTCTATTCTTTGTTTTAAGTTTTCTGCCACTTGTTCTTCGTAGCCAGAATAAGTGTGGATGACATACCAACCACGATCACCAGTTTGCTTTTGAGTTTTTTCCACTGTTTCGCTTGTTTCAGAAGGAACTTCTACTTCAACAGGAGCCGAAACGTCTGCATTTTCTTCGACAATGTTTTCGGTTTCGTCCGATGTAGTTGAAATTGTTGGTGTTTTTTTCTTTGTCATAATTTTCTCACTTTCCTTGAACTAACTTTTGGACTAAATTAAAGAGTCCGAAGTCAATGGCCGCAATCAGAGACATAGCTATAGCTGTCGAAACGATCACGATCACTGTATGTGAAATTACTTCCTGGCGATTAGGCCAAACAACTTTTTTAAATTCTTCATAGGAACCGACAAAAAAGTTTTTAATCGTTTTAATCATTTGGACCTTTATTTAAAATAGTTTTAAGAAATAGCACTAATCTTTATCTCGGTAAAGTATTGTCTGTGTCCATTGGTTCGACTATAACGTTTCTTAGGGTGTTGCTTAAAAACAATCACTTTTTTCAGTTTGCCATTGTCTACAATATCTGCCGAAACTTTTTTACCAAATAATAAATCGGTAAACTCGATTTTCTTTTCTTCAAGAAGTTTTTCTACTTTAATTGTGTCCCCTACGGCCACTTTGTATTGTTTACCGCCGGTTTTAATAATGGCAAAATCTGACATATGATCCTCTATCTATATCTTACCCTCCTTCATCCTTACTGTAAAACCTACTACGTAGTGTACTTACAGTGTGGCTTACGGCGGGTGAAATGGTTTACAACCTATTTCAAAAAGCCCCCGAGGGGACTACTTACATCCTTATTATATAACAATAACTTACAAATTGTCAATACAATTTAAAAAGTAATCTTTTTTTGTCTTAGATAGATACTTTGTAAAATACCGATAGCCGCCATATTGGTGATCATAGATGATCCACCAGAAGAAACAAAAGGCAATGGAATACCAGTAACTGGCATAATCCCTAGATTCATACCAATATTGACCAGAATTTGAAAAAGAA
>Ga0209538_1000376_pt1 | contig 26605 bp, 27 predicted proteins | sample BarGraNGADG00211_2_FD_184492 | JGI IMG/M metagenome (GOLD analysis project Ga0209538, IMG submission 184492) | Arctic peat soil microbial communities from Barrow, Alaska - Barrow Graham LP Ref core NGADG0004-211 (SPAdes) (version 2) | ecosystem: Environmental > Terrestrial > Soil > Wetlands >... | reverse complement strand
GGACACCTTTCTCGATCGACTTCTCGACGAAGACGGCCCGTTGCTTGGCCAGAATGTCCGCCTTTTTCTTGGAGACGCCCTTGCGCAGGATGTCTGCTTCCTGCATCGTGAACCCGGCCATGCGGTTGGCGATCTGCATGATCTGTTCCTGGTACACGATGATGCCATAGGTCGGCTTGAGGATGCCCTCAATGCTGGGATGGTAGTAGTTGACCTTCTCCTTGCCATTCTTGCGATCGATGTACTTCTGGATGCCGCCGGCCTTGATGGTGCCAGGGCGATAGAGCGAGATGATGGCCGTCAGGTCTTCGATGGAGGACGGCTGGACGCCGGCTGCAACGCCTTTCATGCCGCCGGATTCCATCTGGAACACCCCGACCGTGTCGCCGCTGCTGATGAGCTTGTAGACAGCCGGTTCCTCCGTGTCGATGTGGCTGATGTCCACCGTCACGTCAAGCTGATCCTTGACCATCTTGACGGTGTTCTGGATAACTCCCAGGTAGGAAAGGCCCAGGAAGTCCATCTTAAGGAGACCAAATGCCTCGACCAGGTTATGGTCCCACTGTGTGATGACGTTGCCGTCCTTGTCGCGCTGCAGGGGCAGGTAGTTGGTGAGCTCGGTATCGGCGATGACGACGCCCGCGGCATGGGTGCTGAAATTGCGGTTGACGCCCTCCAGCTTCATGGCCGTGTCGAACAGCTCCTTGACTGTGGTGCCGCTCAGCTTTGTACCGTCATCGTACATCTTCTTCAGCTGCTCGACCGCCTTGAGAGCGTCCTCGAGGCCCGTGCCGAACGGGATGAGCTTGGAGATCAGGTCTGTGTCTTTGGGAAGCATGCCCAGCGCTCGCCCAACGTCACGGACGGCTTGCTTGGCCTCCATCCTGCCGAAGGTCGCTACCTGGGCGACTGAGGATTCGCCGTACCTCTCGCGCACATACTGGATGACCTCACCCCGGCGCGCATCCTCGAAATCCATATCGATATCTGGCATCGAGATACGGGCGGCGTTGAGAAAGCGCTCGAACAGCAGGTTGTACCGCAGCGGCTCAACTTCCGTGATGCCGGTCGCGTAGGCGACGATGGAGCCGGCAGCAGATCCGCGGCCGGGGCCGACGGCAATTCCCTTGCGGTGAGCGAACCGGGTAAAGTCCTGGACAATGAGGAAGTAGTCGACAAACCCGCACTTCTCAATCGTCTCCAGTTCCATGCGCGCCCGGGCCGTCGCCTCTTCAAGCTGCTCGGGAGTGTACAGGCGCTGGATACCGTCCATGGTCATCTTCTCCAGCAGTTGGCGGTTGACCTCGGCATCCCATGGCGTCGTCTGCCCTTCTTCGATGTATCGGGGCAGGTGATACGTACCAAGAGGCATTTCGACGTTACACATGTCGGCAACGAGCTGGGTGTTCTGGATAGCCTCCTCATCTTCGGGCAAGCGCTCGTGCATCTCATTCTCGGTCATGACATGGTAGTAAGGCCCGTTGAAGCTCATGCGGTCCTTATCGGTCATCTTCTGCAACGTCTGGACACAGAGCAAGACCTCGTGTGCGGCGTAGTCGTCCTTGCCGATATAGTGGCTGTCGCAGGTGGCCACGGTCTTCGCGCCGATGCGCTTCGCGATACTGCGAAGGATAGGAAGGGCGCGGCGTTCCTCTTCGATGCCGTGGTTCTGGAGCTCGATGAAGTAGTTCTCTTTGCCGAAGATGTTCTGATACCTTTTGGCAATGGTCAGCGCCTTTTCTTCGTCGCCCTTTGAGGCCGTTTCGGAGACCTCGCCCTTGAGACAGGCGGACAAGGCGATGATCCCCTCGTGGTACTTCTCCAGTATTTCATAATCGACACGCGGCTTGTAGTAGAAACCCTCGAGGTAGCCAATGGAAACGATGTGGCTCAGGTTCTGATAACCCTTGAAGTCTTTCGCCAGGAGGATCAGGTGATTGGGAAACCCTGCCTCCTTGTCCTTGTTCAGGCGGCCGTTCGGAGCCATATAGACCTCGCTGCCGATGATCGGCTTGAGCCCGGCGTCCTTCATCTTCATGTAGAAGTCCAGCACGCCATACATGTTGCCATGGTCCGTGATGGCGCACGCGGTCTGCCCCATCTCCTTGAGACGGCCAACGAGCGGGCCGATCTTGCTCATGCCGTCCAGCAGCGAATATTCGGTGTGGAGATGCAGGTGGACGAAGCTCATGCCGGGTTCCTCACTGAGCCGAAGGGCTCCCCTCGGATTGAGGTAAAGTCCTCGGGGGGAAGCGGGCAGCAGCCTGCGCCTGGTCGACAGAAACCACTTCGACCACGGCGTCGTAGACAAAGTCAAAGAATGACTGCGAGCGCGCGTTGAGGACGATTTTCACCGGAACGTTGGCCAGCGCGTCTGTCGTGCCCACGGTGACCGTTGCTGTGGCCGTGACGGCCTCTCCCTCGAACATGAACCGACCACTCATGCTCCAGACATCACACGTTTGCCCAAGCAACTGCACCGGCGCCTGCTTCTCGATGGTGAAGAGGCGTGGCGAGAACGTCGCCGGCAGTCCGAGAAGACCCTCACAGCTTCCCTGCAGGACGTGCGCAGCTGCGGCTGCCGTCTCGCCGCTGGCAGTGTACGTCCCACTGTCGAACACATAACCTGTTCCGCCGCGAACCATGAGTGATGCCGTCGGATTCACCGGGTCACCACTCATCACAAGAATGTCACTCCCATTCTTGACGATACGGCCATCGAACGATTTGTCTTCGCCACCAAGTGTCCGGTGGTATGAGGCTGTGATCTCGTACGCCGGAAGCTTGGCAAGAGAGGAGAGCGGGAGGAGCTGTCCCTCCTGGAGCGTTACCTTGACCGCCTTGGCGTTCTTCCCAATCACCAGGTCAAATGTGGCGTCGGCAAATCCCTGCTTCGTGACTCTTCCCGCATAGGTCCCCTCTGCGAGTCCCTCGAACGTGAACGTTCCATCCAGCCCTGTCGTCGTGGTCGTGTTCCACACGGTCACAGAAGCTCCGACTATGGGCTGGCCGCCTGATATCACTGTCCCGGCGCCAAGAAAGAGTGGGGCCAATTGGACGGCCGTCGGCAATTGCGTGAGGTCCGCCACTTGAATGAAGGCCTTCTGATACCCGGTAGCTTCGACACCCATTTGTGTCCTATCGGCCTCAACCTGTCCCGAAACCGTTCCGGTCGCATCGGAGCTGAGGGTCTCGGAGCCGCTTGAGCTAGTGAACGTCAGTGTCGCATTGGCTACACCCTTGCCTGAGTACCCAGAGACGATCCGGAGCGAAACAGCGTTGCGGCGGGCGCAGCCGGCGAGAGAGAAAATAACAAGCAGCAGAGCGAGGCCGAGCGCCAGTACTCGGTGGAAGGTAGTCCTTTTCATCATGATTCAACCTCTCGGAATTCGAGTCACATGCCCACCCATCGTCGTTCGCGTGTCGAGCACGGACACGAAAGCGTCCGGGGCCAGCTCGATAAGCGAGGCGTTGAGGAGTGCGATGTTCTTGCGCATTGTGGTCGTCAGGATAATCATGCGGTTGCTGTCCATGCCCGAACCTGAGATCGTCGTGATGCCAAAACCCCGGTCGCGCAGATGATACGCCAGTCGGTACGGGTTCTCGTTGGGAATGATCAGCCAGGTCTGGTTGCCGATAGCCAGCTTCTGTTCCAGCCAGATACCAAGCAGCGCTCCCAGTGAATAGCCAACGGCATACCCGAGCATCTTGTAGATGGTCATATTGTTCAGGACCCGAGCGAGGCCGACCAGATAGACGATCACCTCGAGAAAACCGAAGATGAACGTGAACAGGCGGCGTCCCCTGACCAGGAAGTTCGTGAAGAGAGTCGCAAGAGCCATGTCCACGAACTTGATAACAAACACGATCAGGACTGACTCGGCTACCACCCAGAACTGCACCACTCGAAACCTCCTGTTCCTGTACTGCCGAGTTCAAGTATAGTGCCCGCCGACCGCCGCACAAGCTGGAGTACGCGAAGGTCGGCGCGTGGGAGTCGGATATTGAAATGTTGCGCTGCTGTGGATAACATGTGAACAGTGTGGATAGAATTGTCATCCACACCTCTGGGCAAAGGAGGGTTTGTGGCTCGACCGTTGCGCATCGAGTTCCCAGGTGCCGTCTATCTGATTTCCGACACTGCTCCTGCGGGCCGCTCCATCATGCAGAGCGACGACGCTCGCTTGCAGTTCCTCGCTGACCTCACGACAGTGGTGGCGAATCTTGACTGGCGTATCTACTCATGGTGCATGTTGCCAGACCGCTACAGCTTCGTCGTGGAGACGCCCAACGGAGATCTTGGCACGGGCATGCGTCGGTTCATCAGCAACTACACACGGCATGTGAACCGCCAGAATAAATGCTCGGGGCGAGTCTTCCGCGGAGCCTATCGGGCCGTCCTCCTGGAACCCGACGTGTGGCTCGTGCCGGTCTGCCGCCATGTCGTTCTCCAGCCCGTGGCATCCGCTGTGGTCGCCACCCCCGAGGAATGGCCCTGGAGTAGTTACCAGGCGACGGTCATGAGCACCCACGTACGGAGTGCCCCGCTTGCCGCCGAGTTTCTACTGTCTCGTTTCGGCCGAACACAGGAAGAGGCTGTCGCTGCTTATGCCGACTACATACGGGCGGGCATCGGCCACCCGACCCCTCTCGCGCACGTGATGCCGCCGGGCATCCTGGGAACACAGACGTTCGTCCAGATGGTCACTGAGCAGCTGGTGAGCAGAGCGTCCGCGCCCTCGGTCGCCGCAATACTTCTGATGCTTGCGCGACCCTCCCTGACACAGATCTTCGGACCCGATGTCAGACGTGAGCGCTCGCAGCTCCCATTGCGCGTCGCAGCAGCCGTCCATCTTGGTTACTCTCTCGTGCAGATCGGTGGCCACCTGGGCGTCCACTATACGACGGTCAGCCGGTACCTCCGCGCGGCTCAGGGCGGGCAGAGAGATGTGCCTCCTCCCGTCCGCTGAACAACTCCTCCCAGACAGCATGAAAACAAGTCTCCGACAGGTTGTACAACCTGTCGGAGACTTGTTTTCTGAGTATGGCCGCTCAGACTTCTTCCACATTATCCACAGATATGTTATGTTTTCATACCTGATCTACTGCACAGGGTTGAGGGGGATAACGAGCCAGCTGATGAGATAGACCAGGACTCCCGTCCCCCATGCCATCCCGAGCAACGCCCAGGCAATGCGCACAATGGTTGGATCGATGTCGAAGTACTCCGCGACGCCGGCCGCGACGCCACCGATCACCTGGTTCCTGCGTGAGCGGTACAGCCTCCTGGAGGAATCATAGCTGACCCCCGAAGACACCGAGCGCTCAGCCTGCGGACGGTCCCACTTGTCCTGGTTGGGTCCCTGCCCGCCGAATCCAACGCTTGGCTGGGTTGGCGCACAGGTGCCACACATGATCTTGCCATCCACCATCACTACTTCCTCACGGGCCAGCGCCTTCCCACACTTCGTGCAGACGCCGACTGCTTCTTCACCTGGTCTGTCAAAACTCTTCATTTCCTGATACCTCCCTTGATAAGAACAACCAGTCCGAGCACAAGGAACAGGCCCCCGACTGCCGATTTCCGAATGATGTCGACCACCTGAGCTGAGAAGAGGTCCAGCCCCGAAAGAAACGCAAGAGAGCCCGCGGCGACAGCCACGGCTCCCCATATCAGTCCGTTTTTCGACGTCTTGCTTTCAATCGAGTCAAACAGCGTAGACAACAGGATGGAGAGTCCCGCGGAGATCACCGCTGCTCCGACGAAGGTCGTAAGACTGAACCGGACAACCCCCAGGACCTGCAGGAGGACGATGATGCCGACAAAACCAAGCATGGCACTCCAGAACACCGTTTCACGCGCATCCCGCTGGAAGCCCGTCGCGACGCCGTAGATGCCCAGCAGGATCACAAACGCCGCCACGGGAACGAGGATGCCAAAATCGTATCCCGTCTGGGGAAACGCCTGGAGCAAGAAGTGGACGCCAAAGAGGATGAGCAGAGTGCTCAGGGCCACCCGCCGATCAATGTTGTTGCTGTTCATTGCCGTACCTCCACAAGTTGAATTTGTCCAATTGCGTTGTCGATATGCACAACGAGCTGCCGGTCAGCTCCACTGGCTGCCGAGGCGTTGAGAAACGACTTACTGCCCTCGGCCACAAATCCCGACGACAGGACTTTGCCCAGGACACTCCCGATGGAAAGCTGTGCTCCCGGTTTGCGGGGGATACGTAGTGTCCCGTTCCCCACGGCCGTGTGCAGTATGACGTCACAGTGCCTGCCCAGCGACCCCGAAAAGTCGAGGTCGTAACTGCCAGTGATGTTACCCATGACAAGGTCCACCATATCCAGGTTCCCGAGGCGCGTTGCCAAAAAACCACCGGTGACGTTCTCGATCTGGACAAGGTCGATGATCGATCCGGATTTGGTGGCGTCCAGTTCAAGTGCGGAGGACGCCCCAGCCAGACGGATCTCCTTGAGCCGAGCCTGATCCAGGATCAGTCGGGCTTCACCGACGAGCGTCAGTGTCAGTGTCCCGTTCTCAGGAACCACGACCGTCAGACGCTTGACCCCCTCCTGGACGACGGGAATACTGTCGAGGCACAATCCGTACGTACCAGTCTTCGCACGGAAATCCTGACGGAATCCCTCGCTGCCGAGAACGATGCTCGCTGAGGTTACGGTAGGAGATGTGCCCACGACGACCTCGAGGTTGTCGCCTACGACCGATATACTGCTCGCCGAAGCACCTGGGAGTGCCAGGACTGTGCCCTCTGCATACGCCGGAACAGCCCTGAGTCCACCGTTTCGCGTCACCGCCGTCACGACCGCGGAGCCAACAATGATCAGGCTCACGACGAGGGCCGCGACCAGAACGCGCCTGCGGCCGGTCACGGGAGCAGACTGCATCATGCAGCCCACCCTCCGACCTGGCCGAACAGACGTTCACTGAGAGCAAGACTGCCGAGCAGCAGCCCACCCACAGCCGTAAGTGTGCACAGGATCAGCAAGGATCTAAGTTCGTCAAGGTTGGGCCCGACAAGGAACTGCACGACTCGCAGGACAACTGATGAATGCACGACGAGCATGTAGGCCCCGGTCAGAAAGATCCCGACGAACAGGGCACCAAACAACAGCGCTGCGACAAGGACGACCACCGGTTCCCCATTCCTCATGCGCGTTTCCATGAGACGAGCCAGGATGCTGCGTGACGCCTTCTCCCGCTCCTGCGCTGCCTCCCACACGTCGATACGGTTCCACACGCCACAGGCAAACCCGGGCGATGGAACAAGGTCGGGAGGACATGAGAGCGTGCTGGCAATCATACGTTCCATTTCCTCGTCTGTCAGATGTCGTGTGCTCATGCAGCACCTCGCTCATGCAGGGCTTCCACCTGCTTCTTCAATGCGGCCCGCGCCCGGAACAGCCGAACTTTCGCCGTACCCTCGGCTACACCGAGTCGTCCGCCAATCGTTGCAAGAGAGCACTCTTCTGCATAAAACATCGTCAGCAGCGCGCTGTCTTCCGGAGAAATCTTCGTCATTGCCTCTACGATCTCCTGCCGTTTCCACGCGTCGTCCCTGTCCTGCTCAGGAGCTGCCAGGAGCTGCTCGTCCGGCAGATCCCCACCTTCACGTGCTGACTTCCGCCAGTAGTCGACCAGGCAGTTATATGCAATTGTCATGACCCACGGGAGAAAAGGGCGGCTTCTGTCATACGAGTCAAATCGCCTGTATGCCAGAAAAAAAGCCTCTTGTGCAATGTCTGACGCCGTTGTCCGGTCCCGGACCTTGCTCGCCAGAAAGGCGTACACACGACGCTCACTCTCCGCCATCAACTGGGCGAAGAGCTCGCGGTCAGCCACTGCTCCCATCCACTTGCTCCTCTCCGCGGTTAATTGCCCTACGTGTTCACCAAGCGTACGGTGACAGGAGAGAAAAGGTTACAGGGGAGACTCAGTGCTCGCCCGGGCCGACCGCCTCGAGATATCCGCGCTCGAGCAGCCACTCAAAGATCTTGCCGGCTTTGGCATAGGAATAGCGCTCTTCAACATCCTTGTAGCCCAGTTCCACCATCTGGTTATCTTCGATCAGGAAGAGGAACTGGATAATAATGTTGCCTCCCTCTGGGGCATCGCGGTTCTTGTCGATGAACAGATTGAGGATGTCAAAGTGGGGAATGTGGTGGGGGTTCACTCCCCCTTCACGCACGGCGTTGGCAATCTTCTCTTCCAGCTGCGCGGTGTCGTGGTAGTCCTTAACGATGATCAGTGCCACGTCCGCGTCATATTCGATGTCGCCGCCGCCCGTGCAATTGAACATTGTGGGGCGGTCCTTGGATGTCTCGCTGTCGAGGCGGCAGCCGTCCTTGTCGAACGACGACACAGCCACGATGGGGGACTGCAGCTCGGTGGAGAGTTGTGCGATGAGGCCGGACACCTCGTCGACCTGCTTCTGCAAACTGGCGTACGGGTTGACCGTCGGCACCTTCTGCAGGTAGTCGATGAAGATGGCACAGCGTTCAGTGTGGTGTGAGTCCATGATGCCATACGCGACACTGCGGATGTGTTCGATGGTATCCTGACGGTTCGCCTCGAAGAGGTAGAAGTTGTCCATGTAGGCCGAGGTCTCCTTGATCCCCTTGTTGAACCGGGTGACGAGCTCCGCCTTGTTCCTGATGTCGCCCGTCAGAAGGATCAGTGGGTTGATGAGTGATTCTTGTGACAGGACGCGAGTCAGGAGGACGCGCTTCGTCTGTTCATACGAGTAGTACAGGACTGGGACCTTCTCGTTGCGCGCAACGAGCGTAGCAAGGCGCAGCATCAGGTTGGTTTTCCCACGCCTCGGAGCTCCGCCGACCGCGTAATAGAAGCCGGAGCGCAGCCCTGAGATCGCCATATTGAGGTTGTCATATGGAGCGATGCTCATGCCCAGGATCGAGGGAAGCCCGGTGCTACGGGTGCGGACGTTTTCAACGTACCGCAGCAACTCGTCGCGGATCGGCTCCTGTCTGCTCTGGGACGAGAGGCGCGCCACCTGGCGAAGCTGCTCGGATATCTCGGCGGCGAAGTCTTCTACGCGCCGCCCCTGTTTCTCGGCATCGGTAAAACTGTTGATGCTGTCGGCGATCGTACGCAGCTTCCGACGTGCTGCGCGCGTTTTCAGCCGGTCCAGCATCTCGACCAGCATCGTCATGTCCTCGCCACCAGCGTCAGTCAACTTGCCCACCAGCGTCGCAATAGCCGGAGTCACATGACGTTCTTCGGTCAGATAGGCCGTGAAGAGCGGAAGGTCTATCTTGCCACTCTCCCCTTTGTGGTTAGAGCAGTACCACTGAAATGCGTCGAAGACAGCCTTGAGGTCGCCGTCTTCGAACAGCGAAGAGCTCATACCCAGCTTCTGGAGCTTCTCAAGGTGCTGAGGAGCCGCCAGAGCCCCGGCCACCAGCCGGAATTCGGTCCTGTCTGTCGTCATGGTCTTCCCCCTATCGCGAGAATGGCTTGCCTATATAGTAGCCTCCCGGCAAGAAAGCAACAGACCCGTTGACCGCTACCTGCAACGACGTGACGGACGGCAGTTCGGTAAGGGTTAACCGCAACTGTTCGACCATGAGCGCCTCGGCCGCCTGGCCCTTGGGGAGAGGAGTCATGGCAAGAGACAGGCGCAGTATGCCCGTATTGGCTTCCAGGACCATGGAGGTGACCCGGGTGCCGTGTAGGACAAGTGACGAGTCGCCTCTGGGCGGACTCCCCAGCTGGGCGATCGACTTCGAGATCATGACGCTGCGTGCCATGAGCGCCTGCTTCTGTTGATAAACAGTCAGTACCGGGAGTTTATCGCCGTCGACTGCGGTGAGACTGTAGACGGCGAGGGCTGTACCTTCTTCCAGGCGCCCATCCAGCCTGAACAACGGATCAACCGTGTCCACGTGTCCAAACAGGCCCTCCACATTGTTTCCGCCTACCAGGAGCCGGACGCGACTGACGCCTGCGAGTCTCGTGAGCGTGAGGACCAAGGAGTTCTTGACCTGCTCTTCTTCCTGAGCTCCCATGCTCAGTTTGAGGACGCTCTCCTCAAAATCGACAGACGCTGTTCGACCGGAGACAGTGACTCCGCGAAGTACCTCCGTTCCGGGCAGAGGACTCATAAGACTGGGATGCGCCGGGCCTTCCATGAGACCGCGTATAGCCTGGAATGCCAACTGAGAGCGTGTCAGCCCAGTCGGGAGTGTGCGGCGTTCAACAACGTAGCGGCCGTCACCACCCACAAAATACAGATCAACCGGTTGTCCCTTGTCCAGCATGGCTGCATTGGTTTCCAGCTCTCGCTGAGTCTTGACAAAGGAGAGGAAGGTTCCTGTGGGGCGACCGTCGACCGAGAGTTCGATCGAGAGGACTCCCGGCAGACTCAGCATGGAGTTGACAACTTGCCAGTAGAGCGCATTTTCTTCCGCAAACCCCATGGGAAACTGATCGCGTGCCACGCCCAGGACCACGTCGAGGATCCCGCCGGGCAGGAGTGTCGCTCTATGCGCAGTGAAGCCGGCAGGGACAGCCGTCGCGAGCCCCTGATCCGCAGGCGGCGTACGCAGGAGATCGATGATGCCCGCCACCTGTTCCACACGCCGTGTCGGCAGTTTTCCCACAGCAGGATTGCTGACCAGTTCCCGGGTTGAAGTGTCGAGATACCACAGGACCACGGGCGTACTCCGCCCACCGGCTTTGCGGAAGCTTGAGCCGACGACAAGGGCCAGAACCAGTGCGAGGATAAGAACAAGCAGCCCCCCATCCTGGGAACGTCGCCTGCCGCTCATCCTGCCTTGTCTGCTGCGAATTGTCATCTGTGAGCCATTTTCTGATTGTCGCTGATCTTCATTTCGTCTATACTATATCACACAAAACGGATGCACATGGCCCGACAACGCTCCGGTATTCCGTCACAAAGACGGGGTGGTTGCACTGGTGTATGTGTACGTACGGCCCACGCCGTGGCCTGGTTTTTCTCTGGCCGGGGCGTGGTCACTTAGCACGAGAGCAAAGGGAGCAGAACATGGAAGAACAGCGGTCGGATTCCTGGCAGCACCTGCTCGACATCTTCAGTAAACAACTCGCGCGCCCGACGTTCGAGATGTGGTTCAAAAATGCGACGACGCTCCATGAAGACGACGTTTCGCTCACCATCGGCGTCCCCAGCGAGTTTGCGAGGGACTGGATTGTCAGCAGGTACTATGACGTTATCAAGGAGACGATCGACGCGATCAAGGGCAAACCGACCACCATCGCGGTGGAAGTTGTGCAACAGCCGCCGGAAGAGATCCCGACCGAACCCAGCATGCTCCAGCACAACAATACGTTGATCCTCAACAGGCGCTACAACTTTGAGAACTTCGTCGTCGGCGCAGGGAACCGCCTTGCCTTCGCGGCATCCAACGCCGTTGCGGGCAACCCGGGCAACGTCTACAATCCTCTCTACATCTATGGCGGAGTCGGGCTGGGCAAGACCCACCTTCTCCAGGGTATCGCACACCATATCCTGACACAGACCCCGGACAAGAAGATCGTCTATACGACCGGCGAAAAGTTCACGAACGAGGTGGTCAGTTCCATCCAGAACGCGCGGAACAACAACTCAGTCATCGAGAACTTCCACAAAGAGACGCGCGGGGCAGACATCCTGCTCATCGACGACATTCAGTTTCTGGCAGGAAAGGAACGCACGCAGGAGGAGTTCTTTCACATCTTCAATGCGTTATATGATGCCCACAAACAGATCGTTATCACCTCCGACGTCCTGCCCAAGGAGATCGCCACCCTCGAGGAACGCCTCACCTCGCGCTTCGAGTGGGGCCTCATCGCGGACATCAGCCGCCCGGACTACGAGACCAAGGTTGCCATCCTGAAGAAGAAGGCCGAGCTCGACAAGATCGACGTCCCCCCAGAAGTGCTGGAGTACATCGCCGCGAACATCGGGAGCAACATCCGCGAGCTCGAAGGCGCACTCATGCGCGTCCTTGCAACGGCTTCGCTCACCAACGAGGAGGTCACACTCCCCTTCACCGAGGAGACGCTCAAGGATATCATCCCGGTTATCAACAAACCGATCAACATCGACGCCATCATGCAGTCGGTCTCGTCCTACTTTCACATCTCGGTTGCCGACCTCCAGGCTAAGAGGCGCAGTCAGGATATCGCAATGCCGAGGCAGATTGCCATGTACTTGAGCCGGGACCTGACCGAAGCCTCTCTGCCGTATATTGGCGAAAAGTTTGGCGGACGCGACCACACAACGGTCATCTACGCCTGTCAGAAGATCCAGCAGGAAATGAAGAACGACGATACCCTGAGAGCACTGCTCGACAGCTTGGTAAAGCAGTTGAAGAGGGGGGTATAACCTGTGGAGAGTTATCCCGACTGTTCCGGATGTGCACAGTGTTGATAACCCGCGCAAGTTATCCACAGCTGCGTCCACAAACAGCACAAGCTATACGACTATCTCCACAAGACATACCAACACTACCAAGCGCCTTATCTTGATGATTATGATTAAGAGAGTTTTTTCATACTAAAAGGAGGAAGGATGAAACTCACGACAAAAGCCGAAGGTTTGAGCAAGAAACTAGCACAGCACGCCAAGGTCATCCAGCAGAAAAGCTCGACCTTCACGTCGGATGCCGTTCTCCTTTCTGCAGACGGTACGACGCTTCAATTGACTAGCACGGACCTGACAACGTACCTGGTGAATGCCGAACCAGCTGAAGTCACAGAAGCCGGACGTGCCCTGGTTCCCTTTAAGTTTTTAAAGGACATTGTTTCAGCCTTGTCTGGCGAACTCATGATTGAAGGAGACGACAAGAAACTCCAGATATCATCCGGCAAGGCGCACTATGATCTAGCATGCTACCAGATGGATACATTTCCAAGTATCCCGGAGATTAAGGAAGGTCGGGAATACCAGTTCAGTCTGAATGAATATTCCAGTGCTATCGATCGTGTTCTTCCTTGTGTAGAACATAATGAGAAACGTCGCCTCGAGTTTCAGGGAATCCTACTTGAGCAGACAAAAGACTATTTCCGGTTCGTCGCGACGGATTCACGACGCCTCGGATATGTCCAGTTTGACTTCAAGCGTGAACCGCTCCGGGCGATCGTTCCGACAAAGGTCTTCGAATCGTTCAAGCCGGCGGGTGACGTTCATGTTGTTATTACCGAGGACGAGTGTCTATTTTCGTCTGGTGATACGCAGATTATCTCTCTCCTCATCGGTGCCGAGTTTCCCAACTATAACGACATCGTGCCTCGCGAGTGGGAATATACCGTGAATGTCAAGAAGTCAGAGCTGCTGGACTCATTGCGGCGGGTCGGTGCCGTCGTTTTTGGCGGGACCGATGTCATCACACTCTCATTTAAGGAAGGGCGGCTGACTGTTCAGGGCACGGCCCAGGATCAGGGCAATGCCAGTGACGAGCTTGGTTATGAGGGAGAGGCCGGGGGTCTTTCTGTTTCGTTCTTCGGGACAAAACTTCTGGACGGCATTTCCTCCGTCGGTACCGAGAATGCGGAACTGCATATGAACAGTGCTGTTCATCCGGTGGTTATCAAGGACCAGGGTAAGGAAGATTTCCTGTACCTTGTCATGCCACACAAGCAGATGGAGTAGTCGCCCCCTCGGAGGGCAATGTATCTGGAATCGCTTTGGGTACAGGGATTCAGGGCGCTGGCTGAACAGCGTATCGACATTACTGCACCCATCACTGCTGTCGAAGGCAGCAACGGCGCCGGCAAGACGACGCTCCTCGACGCCGTGCATTTTCTGGCATCTGGAAAATCATTTCTGGGCCTGACAAATGCGGAGCTTATCAGGGACGGGCAGTCCTATTTTGTCGTCGGCGGCAGGTATCGGACGCGTGACCCGGTCGCCGGAGGGTCGGTCAGTCATGCGGTGCAGGCCATGTTTACGACGGAGGGGCGCAAGGAACTTCGTATCGACAGTACTGTCTACCATGGGTTCATCCGTCTTATCGGTGGGCTTCGCGTGGCCCAGTTCAACTTCAGTTCGCTGTTTCTGGTCAAGGGCATGCCCTCGGTGAGACGCCAGTTTATCAATCTTCTGATCGCGTCGTGTGATCGCACCTACCTGGAAGCACTTTCTGCATACTCGGCCGTCATGACACGCAAGAACGCCCTGCTGCGGCAGTCGGGCTCTGGCGTCGTCGATGCGTCCCTGCTGGATCTGCTCGACGGGCAGATCGCTACCCTGACAACCACCATTTGTGCAAAGAGGCGATCAGCTCTCGCTGCCGTGGGTTTGGCAATGACACGCCTGATTGCCGACGGGTTGTTTGAACCGCTGTCGGATGTGTCTATTCTTTATGATCCGCGGCCCATTTCCGCTGGTTCCATCCATGCTATCCGGGACCGGGAACTGGCGCGACAGGCCTGTCTGGCCGGATGTCACCTCGACGATTTTGTTCTGCTCCGGGGGAAAAGTCAATTGCGAGATAAGGCATCACTGGGTGAGGCGAAGCTTGTGGCACTGCTGCTCACCTTTGCAGGTGCCGAATACATACGCATGGTCACGGGAGAATACCCGGTGCTCCTGCTGGACGACCTGGAAGGGGATATCGACATGCCGAACCTTGATCGGCTGGTTCATCTCATGGCGAGGTTCGAACAGGTCTTCATCACAACCTTTGATGTTGCACGTCTTGGAGGCGGACTGAACGCTACGTCCGTACGGCTGTGAAAAGAAACTACAACAATATGGAGCGCATCGGAGAGGTTATCGATGAGATGCGACGTACCGGTCGCCTCGACAAGGGCATCAAGGTTCAGTCACTGGGCGATGTCTGGCCCGCGGTCCAGTCTCTGTGGAGTGAGCGCACTATTGGTGCGTACATCGCCCATAACTCTCACCCGGCTCAGTTCAAGAATGGAACGCTAACGATTCTCTGCGCCAATTCATCCATCATGCAGGTTCTATCCGAGCAGAGAGTCCTTATTGTAGAACGCTTGAATGCTCACATGGGCGGCAAGCTCGTGACAGACCTGTCCTTTGGGCTCGACAACGTCCACGAGGTCCACATCCAACGGCCGCAGGTCACGTCTTCTGTTGTCCTGGCGGATCCGGACTCTCTGGCTACCACGATTCAGCTATCTCCGGAGCAGAAAGCGAGAGCCAAGAAGGCAGTGCAGGTCATTCAGAACCCCGCTCTGAGGCTTTCGTTTCTGCGTGCTTATGAGGCTTGGCTGCGCTGGGATATCTGGCGACACCAGGAACAGCAGAAACGCCGGACGAACCGGGCGACGTCAAAGAAGTACTGACACTATCCACAGGCACTGTGGATAACTTGTCGAGATGCAGACGCGTTGTCCACAGCGGGTTTGACGCCGTCGCAGGTTCCATTGCAGCCTGTGGACTGCTGTGCAACGAGAACCCGGCATCAATATTATAGTTGAGACTTATCCGGAATTGTGTTCCACAGATATTCACAACATCCTGTGGATAACCCGAACTGCGAAGAACGCCTGAAAACACCTTGTTGATTCGTGCTCTTGTATGGTAGAATGGACACATGAGAACGAGAGTTGCACTGATTGCGCATGACCGCAGAAAGCCAGAGATGATCGCACTGTGCAGGGATTACCAGGAGATGCTGGCTCAAGAGGATCTGGTTGCCACGAAGGGCACAGGTGGCCTGATCGAGGAATTGACCGGCCTTCGCGTCACCAGGGTGAATTCCGGAGAGAAAGGAGGGGACCTTCAGATTGGTTCGATGATCGCTTCTGACCAAATCAAGGCAGTCGTCTTCCTCAGGGACCCCCTGACCGCGCATCCTCATGAACCGGATATCAATGCCGTGCTCAAGATCTGTGATGTCAAAGACGTCCCTCTTGCCACGAACATCTCGACGGCCAGGCTGGTCCTCACCCATCTCAAAGACCTGCAGGACATCGAACAGTCACCTGCAACGTAGGCTCTTCTACAACAACAGCAGACTAGCCAGCATTGTTTCCAGCGTCTGGCTCTCCTGCCACCATTCCTTGCGCTCGACCGTCTCGAGACGAACGGTCCATCGATGTCCTGTGTCCTCTGCGATCAGGACCCGATAGACGAATGAGCCGTCGCGTGCGCGGAATGTCAGCGCTTCAAGAGGCGGATCGACGAGGCTTGCTCGACCGTCTGCATCCACCCTTCCCCTTCTCAGTGTCCCCTGTTCACGCAGGGCCGCCTCCGGCAAGCCGTTGCGGCGACGTTCAGACACTTCGTCCAGTGGCGAGCTGGACTCGTCACAGGTAACCTGCAGGGCGATACGTGGGTCGGTGGGGTTGGATGCCCGTAGTCCCGTCTGCTCGTCCAGTTCCATGACGGTCCAGTCTACAGGACAGTCGAGCGCGACATGAAGATCGGGTCGCACCAGATGTGTCATGTCACTCATGAGTCCATGCCCTGAGGTTCTGTGTTGTTGTCATCCAATACCTCCGTTCCGATAAATTCGGACGCATTCACTTGCATCTATGTACAGGATTGTCCTGTTTTCATTGTTGGCAAGGTGGGCACGACAGGAGAGACCCCGGCACAATGTGCCGGGGTCTCTCCTTCAAGGCTGAGCAAGGACTGGAGTTTACTAGCCGCGAGCTTTCAGGATCACGGAGAACGTCTTGGTCGTGCCGTTGCGGTCGGCGACGACCTGGACCGTGTCACCGACGTTCTTGGAGCGAATGTAACTCAGGACTCCGTCGATTGTGGTCATCGACTTGCCGTCAATCGTGGTGATGACATCGCCGATCTTGAGCCCGACAGCCTCTGCGCCGGAACCGGAGGTGATCTGGACGATGTAGACGCCCTGAGAGACCTTGAGGTTGTACTGCTCGGCAATAGACGTCGTGAGCGTAGCTCCCTGGATGCCCAGAGCCGGCCACGTGACCTTGCCGTCCTTGATGATAGCGTCATACACCTTCTTTGCCGTGTTGACGGAGACCGAGAATCCGAGGCCTTGCGCGTCCTGGTAGATCATCGTGTTCATGCCGACGACGCGGCCGGACAGGTCGACCAGGGGTCCTCCTGAGTTGCCGGGGTTGATGGCCGCATCAGTCTGAACAACGCCGACGAGCGTCTCAGTCGCTGACGCCTGAACGTTTCGCTCGAGGGCCGAGATCACGCCGGTCGTGACCGTCTGGCTCAGGCCGTATGGGTTGCCAATGGCGATGACCTTCTGGCCAACGGTCAGCGTGGACGAATCGCCCAGTTCCACGGTTGGCAGATTGGTGCCGCTGATCTTCACCACGGCGACGTCGCTGGTGATGTCCGTGCCCACGACCTGGCCGCGGAACTCACGCCCGTCTTTGAGCATGACGGTGATCTTGGTGGCATTCTCCACGACGTGGTTGTTGGTCAACACGTAACCGTCAGAAGTGATGATGAAGCCAGAGCCGAGACCTTCCTGCGTTCCGGAGGAGAAGCCGAACGGGTTCTGGCTGACAGAGGTGATGTTGATCTGGACCACGGCAGGGGAAGCGATCTTGACGGCGTTCTCGATGGCCTGTTCTTCCGTCGTCACGATGGTCGTGCCGGAGCCGGACGTTCCTACTGGATACGTGGTCGATAGCGTGCGTGCCCAAGGGAACGTCCCCGGGTTAGACATGACAACATAGTTGCCCAGAATTCCACCCAGGACGCTGCCGAGCAGTAAGCCGATGATGAGTCCCCATACCAGGAACACGCGGCCGGAATTCGAACGCCGGGCGGGCTGAGGCTGGGGCGAAGGGGTGCTGTACCCCTGAACCGTCGGGGGGAAGCGCCCCTCGGATTGAGAAAAAGTCCTCGGGGGAGTCTCGGGGGTGACGTAGCTCTCCACGGTGTTTGATGTGTCCGGATGCTCAGTCTCCTCAGCATCTGGCTTGATGAAGCCATTCTCGTCGATCATATCATACCTCCTCACCTGTAACAGGTGTTTACTCGTCATATACATCTGTATATACGCAACTATGCCTGATTTCGTTACAGAGAGTGTGAGGAAATCGCCACGATATCGGGAAGTCTCTAGCGTGCCAGGGTTACTCCCCGTCCATTCTCCACGAGAGTGACGGTATCTCCGAATCGTTCGACGTAGCGCTCGGCATGCTCAGTGTGGATGGGATACACGTGTCTCGGAGCGAGCCGCTCGACGATGTGAAAGAGGTCTTCCTGCGGAGCGTGCCCTGAGGCGTGGATATGCACAGAATCCATGCCGGCGAGGTCCAACCAACGGGCCAGGCGTTCCTGACTCCATGACATCTCCTCGTTGAACGCCTCGGCGGAGGAGTGGACGTACAGGGAACCCCGGGAGGGGCGCAGGTCGCACAGCTCCTGAACGTCCCAGTAGCCCAGCGAAAGCAGATAGTCCGACTGGTGAGCCGTGACCTCAGCCGCCCGGACCACACGAGGACACGATCCGTTCAGCACATCGCCCACTGCTTCCTTCTTCTCCGCGACATCCAGTGAGTCCGGATCGCTGCTGGCGAACCGCAGAAGGGTCGACCGGGCCCAGTCCTGTTTGATGTCGCCCTTGTCATAGGTGCCGCTGCCTGCGCGCTTCACGTACAGGACGAGTTCCGGATCCGCCAAGTCGATGGTGGGATAGCCGGCTTCCTGCGCCAGCCGGACGATGTAGGCGTCACGCGGGAGGATGGCCAGCCTGCGTCCTGTGGCATGGGCGACGCGCTGAAAGGTCATGAGGCGGTCCAGGTCTTTCATACCGAAGTCTGCCATGACTAACCCCGAAGCCCCATGAATCTCCTCGAGCGCCTTCTCTTCGACTCCCTGCTCGGACCAGAACGCGAAGCGGCGGTGGAATGCCGTATCGTGATCTGATGAGCCGTCATTCGAACGAAGGTTGGTCCCTTCGATCAGAACGGCATCAGGGTGGGCTGCGGCGAGCTCCTCAATGCTGCTCTCCGTCACATGACCCATGCGGCCGTGGAACCGGAGGTCTCCCGTGTACACCAGCGTCCCTCCGTCATACTCGATGAGATAGGCGCACGCGCCGGGGATACTGTGGTCGACCGGAAAGGGTGTCACCCGGCAGTCGGGAAACTGCATGGGTCCGGCCAGGTCGATAAGGTTGTGCAGGCCGTGTTTGTTGGTGCCCAGGTTGGGGCGCAGGATGAAATCGGTCACGCCATTCTCTGGACCGGAGCTGAACTGTGTCTCCTCAACGGCCCGCAGAACGGCGGCCGTAACCGGCGTGGCGTACAGTGGGATGGTCTCGTCCAGAAACGATATGGAGCCAGTGTGATCGACATGTGCGTGTGTAATGAAGCAGGCGTCGATGTGCCCAGGGTCCGCCAGTTGTCCTGCCAGTTCAGGCTGCGTGTCCTGGAGGAGTTTTGCAAGGTCAGAGCGGTAGAACCGCTTCGATGGGAGCAGGCCCGTCACCAGGTAGTCGGTGAGGCCGGCCGACGTGCGAGGCGTGAGAAACTCCTCGAAGTACTTCCCCATCGTGGCATAATTGAGCCCGAAATCGAACAGCAGACGCGTCGCATCAGGAGACGTGCTCGCCTCGAACAGAAGCTTGGTGCCGCCAATAGTGGTAGCGCCGTCCAGCACTGTAAACTGTGCCATGAAGTGGGCCTCCTTCGTGGTGCTGGTTATAGATATGTCTACTGCGAGGCCGGCGTGAGACCGGCGAACGTGCCAAGTTGCTGAAGCTGCTTTAAAAGGACATAGTCCGTCAGGTCGATGCCCAGGGGCGTGATACTGATGTATCCGTCGGCTACGGCGGTCACATCGGTTCCTTCCTGCGGTATCGGCGGAATATCTCCTCCTATCCAGTAGATGGGGGCACCAAACTGGTCCACGCTGGCGGTGACACGATGCGCGTAGCGACGACGTCCCTGAGGAACTACCCGGATTCCCTTGACCTCGGAAACCGGACAGTTGGGTGCGTTGACATTGAGGAATAGACTTCCGTTGAGAGCGTGGCTGAAGCTCTTCGTGAGGGGCTGGTTGATCCCGATGAGTCCCGGGATGAGGGGGAGCATCTTCTGGAGGAACCAAGTGATGGGGCTGAAATCGAATCCAGAGCTTCCTGTCTGAGGGAATGCCGTGGAGAAGGCTACACTGGGGTATCCGGACAGAAACGCCTCGTAGGCGCCCGATACTGTACCGGAGTAGGGCAGGTCGTCACCCAGATTGTCACCATGGTTGATACCGGAGAAGACAATGTCGACCTTCTGGTTAACCAGTGCGTCGAGGCCCAGCATCATGCAATCGACAGGAGTGCCCGAGACAGCCCACGCTTCGACACCAGGGCGGACATAATCCTCAACCTTGGTAGCCCGCAGAGGCTTGTGCATGGTGAGGGAGTGCCCCTTGGCGCTCTGGGGAGACGCGGGCGCGACGACCGAAATGGTGTTATCCGCAGGGATTGCCGCGACGAGAGCCTGGATCCCCTGGGCCCACAGCCCGTCGTCATTGGTGACAAGGATGTGCATGTGTCCCTCCTCAGACCCCGTATTCTGTGCGGGTCCGTCCTCGCCTGCTGCTGATCCACGCAATCACAACGCCAAAGAGGAAACCTCCCACGTGCGCCCATACAGCGACTCCCTGAGCTGCGCCGAACGTACCCTCGAACAGCTGCATCACGAACCAGATGCCGAGGAAGATCCAGGCAGGCAGACGCACGATGGTGATAAAGATGAAAAAGACCAAGGTCTGAACCTTGGCTTTGGGATACAGGAAGAAATACGCTCCCATGACGGCGGCGATGGCACCGCTCGCCCCGATGGTAGGGATCTCGGAGGTGGGTCCGGAAAGCAGCTGGACCAGGGCGGCCAGCACGCCGCCCGCCAGGTAAAACAACAGGTACTTGTTGTGGCCGAGATGATCCTCGATGTTGTTGCCAAAAATCCACAGGAACAGCATGTTGCCGAGGATGTGGCTCCAGCTGCCGTGGATGAACATCGATGTCAGGGTCGTCAGGAAATATGGGGCTATCGCCCACGACGGGGCCTCATAGACACCCGTCAGGACGCCGGGGACGAAGCCGAACTGGTAGTAGAAGTGGTTCAGAGCCGTTCCCCCGCCAAGGGACAGTTCCCACAGCCACACGAGACCGTTGGCCAAGACCAACAGGAACGTGACCAGCGGAAACGTGCGGGATGGCGTGTCGTCGCGAATAGGAAGCATGGGTTAGCCGATGCTGGCGCCCTCCAGGGCGTGGAAACAAGTACAGTCTTCGCTCTCTCCAGGGATCTGTGGAATCATTTTCTCGATGATTGTCACAAGGTTCTTGAGGTTGGCTGTGAATGCCTTGATGACCGCTTCGTTGCTGACGGGGTCGACCGCTCCCTCTGCGACCAGCCCGGCGTCATAGTCCGTGATGACCGAGATGTTGCAGTAGCACATCGCTTGCTCGCGGGCCAGGGTGACTTCGGGATACTGTGTCATGTTGACGGTATGCCAGCCCATGCGGGTGAACCAGTTGCTCTCAGCCTTGGTGGAGAACCGTGGACCCTCAATGACCACGCAGGTGCCGCCATCATGTACCGGCAAGCCGAGACTCTTGATAGTAGCGACTGCGATCCTGTTCAAGACGGGGCAGTACGGATCGGCCGTGGAGACGTGGGTGACGACAGGCCCGTTGTAGAACGTTGTATCGGCGCGGCGCGTCCGGTCGATGAACTGGTCGGTGACGACGAGGTCGCCCACCTTGATGTCTGGCTGCAGTGAACCGACGGCGGTAGGAGCGATGATGTGCCGGACACCAAGAGACTTGAGTGCCCAGATGTTGGCACGGTAGTTGATCATGTGAGGAGGCAACTGGTGGTGCTTGCCATGGCGGGGCAGGAACGCGACCTTTCGGCCCGCGATCTCACCAAGCGAGATGAGGTCCGACGGCGGCCCATAGGGCGTTTTGACGTCGATGTCCTGCGCGTTTTCGAGTAGAGAATAGAATCCGGAACCACCGATGATCCCGATTTCAGCACGCTGTTCCATGTGTGTCTCCTTTGTTATACACAGCGGGGCTGTGCATGGTTGCTTACCTGAGGAGTATATCAGCAATGAGCGATGGTTAAAGCCGGAGAGTGCGCCTCCGGGGTGACAGAATCGTGAGGACCAGGGCGACAACGACGCTCGCGCCGAGTGCAACGAAGAAGTAGCTCATGAAGTAATTCTCGGGGAACAGGCGGATGAGTCCGGAGTCTTCAGGGAGGAGCCAGAAATTGTTCGCAAAAGCGAGCTCGTGGAAGGCGATGAACAATGCATCAAAGCCGATGGTGACCGAGGCGGTGCTCAGAGCGGCAACGAGAGCGAGCACGGTGATGCCGGCTGCCCGGGCAACACGGCGAACGTCGCGCCCATTTCTGCAAAGGAGAACAACAAGGACAACTGTCAGCAGACATGAGACAAGCGCTGCCAGATAGACGCCCTGGAAGATCGCCTGGACGTCGCCCATGTGGGCAAGCTCCAGGGGCGAATAGAAGGCGTCGTTTGGCAGAGGTCTGCGGAGCGCAAGGTACTCGAGCAGGTCTGCCACGCGGCGGACGGTTTCAGCCACGTCAAAGCGAGGCGCCGTACCCCCCGTCGTGCCGACCATGGAAAGCAGGAGTCTCTGGAGTGGCATGAAGTTGACGAGGAGTGAAAACGGCGTCAGCAGGACCGCCACTACTGCGGTGGCAGTGGCGAGGACGATGAGTGCCGGCACCGACTAGTCGAACAGGCCGAGTGAACAGGAGCGGACCCGTATGTGCAGCAAGTCGCAGGCCTTGCCCACGACTCTGGGGTCGATGTTCAGCTTGCGGGCGATGGCTATTGCTTTGCCGCAATCGATAAATCCGTCGGTTGCTGCCTTGAGCAGTTCATCGCGGACTTCCTGTGCAACTTCTTCCATGGGAACCTCCTGGTTTCTGATTCTACCGGCAGCAGGCACCGACAGTACAGTGTGTCATGCGGGAGCGCATTTTCAAGCGGAGCGCAGTAACGGGAGAAGGTCGAGGACGGCCGCTTCGACCGTCTCGATGAACACCGCGTCCTGTACGGATCCTGATACCTGGTTCGCGTGCGGGTTCCAGTCTCTGAGAAGTGCAAGGAGGGCGGCTTCTTCGGCCGGCATACAGCCAGGGAACCTGTTCACGACGAGCAGATCTGCTCGGGCAGCCATGATGCCCATATTGGGTTTGGCGCTTTGCAGCAGGGGACAGCGCAGGACGTACATAGTACGCGACCTTTCCGGGACAGATGAGCAGTTGCCTTCTATGAGGACGCGTGTCTCCACGGGCCACTGCTGAAGCGTCCTGGCCACCGCCTCCTCTGTCTCCCGATGAGGGCCGTCGAGGAGAATGATGTCATGCAACGGGGGCAACCAGGGAGCGCGCTCCGATTGACTCAGGCGTCCAGTATCACCTCCTTCGATGGGTAGTGTTCCAGTTGCAAGCGAGCGTGTCACGAGGTGGAGGCTGTGGCGCGACAGCTTGATATACACTTCAAAAGGAAGGTCTCTTGCGAGCGACCGGCAGATCGTTGTCTTGCCCGAGTGACCGGAGGCCGAGTGAACGACCAGGGTTGAGCGGGCACCAGAGGTCGTGGCCGTCTGCTCCCCGAACTCTCCATGCTGTCGAGTTGTGCCCTGCAAATCCGTTTCGATGAACGTGCGCATTGGTGCCTCCGAGGTCCGGCTTCCTGTGTTTCCGAAGCTTTCAGCCCTTGTCCCGGGAATTGCTTTTTGCCCGGATACATAGATAATATTCTATAAGAGTGTTGTTGGGAGTACAGTTGCCGATTTGTTTCCGCGCGTTTGTTGGAAGCGGGCGATGAACAAGGACAGAACCGGGGGTGCGCTGGTGGAACGAAAGGTGCTGGTAGTCGACGACGACATCGAAAGCCTGTCTCTCTACGGAGATATGTTGCGACGAGCGGGCTATGCAGCTGTCACCGCAAGCACTGGTTGGGAAGGCATTGACCTGGCTGTCAAGGAACAGCCCGGCCTTATCCTGCTGGATCTCCGTCTCCCGGACATCACCGGCCTGACAGTCCTCGAGACTCTTCGCACCGCTCTGTCGACCAAAAACATCCCCATCATCGTCGTGTCTGCCATCAGTAAGGACGACGACGTCATGAAGGCGATGCAGATGGGGGCGTTCGATTATGTCGTCAAACCCATCACCTACGACGACATGATTCGCAGGGTCGAGCTGGTTTTCTTCTCGCGCGAACGTCAGGGAGAGGGAGATCAGGCGCCCGTGCTTATCGTCGAGGACAGCACAATTGATGGGGCAGCGCTGTCGGAGCAGTTGAACAGCTGGGGGTACCAGGTCACCTGGGTTCAGACGGGTCAGGAAGGCATCGAGCAAGCGGCCACCGGCAACTTCGACGTCATTCTGCTGGATGGGCTTCTGCCTGACATCAACGGGTTCGAGGTCGTGAAGGAGATTCGTGCGACGGAGCGGCTGGGCACGACGCCCGTCATCATGCTGACGGCGCTGTCGGGGCTCGTGGACAAGCTCAAGGGGTTCGAGTGCGGTGCTGACGAGTTTCTCAACAAACCTGTATCGTGGGAAGAACTGCGCGTGCGCATACGTTCCCTGACGCGGCTGAGGGGCATGACCAAACAGCGCTTTGCGTTGTCCGAGGTCGTTGGCGTCATCACGAACGCCATTGAACTGACGGAGGCCACGGAGCCACGTCACAACCAGAAGGTCGCAAGTATCAGCGTCATCCTTGGCAAGAGGATGGGCGTCCAGGGGCACGGGCTATGGGTCCTGGAGATGGCCGGTTCGCTGCACGATGTTGGCAAGCTGGTCATACGCAGAGAGATCCTCTTCAAGCCGGGCAAGCTCGATCCCTCAGAGTGGGTCGAGATGCAACGACACAGCGAGTACGGGGAGAAGATCATCAAACCCGTCCATGGATTCGGCGAGGTGGCCGATATCGTCCGGCATCATCATGAAAAGATGGACGGTTCGGGGTATCCTGATGGTCTGAAGGGGGATCAGGTCTCCCAGTTTGTTCGTATCGTCAGTGTGGCCGACAGCTTCGAAGCTTTGATAAGCGACCGGACGTATCGTCCGGCGTTTACGCGCGACCAGGCTCTAGAGATCCTTCACAAGGAGACTGACGAGGGACGCTGGGATCCACGGGTCATCGCTGTGCTGTCCACTTCTCTCGACGATCTCGACAATCTGTAGTTCACCCCTGCCGGGGCTGGAAAGGAAGGCCGTTTCGTGAACGTTGAGGTCCAAGCAATTCTGTTTCCATACGATGGTTCGAGAACGGCGCTGGTGATCAAGGAATTCGAGAGTGTACTGGAGGCAGCCGGCGTTCGGTGTGTTGTCGGGAACATGGCGGTGAGCTGCTACGGCGAGATAGATACGGTCCTCTCCACCATCAACAGGGCGTATCAGGCCATCGCGGTTACTGACAAGCTCAGCATCTCTCTTGTCATTGCCAACGACATGCCCCAGATAGGGCGGAAGACCTGAGAGACATGGTCTTCAATTGCGTCCCTAGGCGGACACTCTCCGTGTCCGTCACGGGCGAGGAATGCGCACTGCACTGCAACCACTGCAACGGACACTACCTCCAGCATATGGTTCCCATCACTGCAGCCCGTTGCGTGCTGGAATCGGGAGAGTACCGGAGCATCCTTCTGTCCGGTGGAAGTGATTCCCACGGGCGCCTGCCGCTGATGGAACATTTGGCATTCATCGAATGGGTCCATGAGCAGGGAATACGCATCAATGCTCACGTTGGCCTGCAGTCGGACGAGGATGTCCGTGCGCTGTCACCCTACTTCGACAAAGTCTCCCTGGATTATGTATGGGATGACGGGACTATCCATGATGTCTACCATCTGCAGCGGTTCGGCGCCGACTACCTGCACGCAACCCAGGGCTGGGTGGACGCGTTCTCGGCAGCGGGTGGTTCGGAGGCACTGTGGTCCGCAAAGCAGCGGGTCAATCTTCACCTCACGATCGGTCTCAAGGGCGGCGTCGTTGTTGGAGAGTATGCAGCGATCGATTCACTGATCGCGTTTCAGCCGGCGTCGCTGGTCTTTCTGGTCCTCATCCCCACGGAGGGGACGGTCTACGGCAACGTGCCTGTTGTTCCGATCGATGCTGTGGAGTCGGTGTTCGCCTATGCGAGGCTGAAGCTTCCGGCGACAGACCTCGTGCTGGGCTGCATGCATCCTAGAGTTGCCGGCTATGGTGAGCAGCTGGAGCATCTGGCGGGACAGTACCAGTTCCGGGGCGTCGTCGGCGTGAAGCCGAGCGCAGAGGATGCGGAACAGGTGGAGGAATGCTGTGTCTTCTACAAGTGACGTGCGAGCGCGCAGACAGGTGAGCCGGTGAGCCTGCGAGCGAGCATCGGCACGCTGGTTGTTCTGGACCTGCGGGATATCCGGATGGCTGCAGCGCCGACGACAGCATACCTCATGGTCGGCGGACGGTGTTCCGGGGACTGTGCCTACTGCGGACAGGGACGCAGTGCCATCGGTGATCATAGCCGGCTTTCACGCATCAACTGGCCTGAGGTCAGCGAGGACCAGTTGTTTGCTGCACTTGTCGCTCACCCCGGAGCGTTCCAGAGGGTCTGTTTCCAGACGACGGCTTCACGCGGAGTGCTGAGGC
>Ga0209538_1000375_pt1 | contig 26721 bp, 24 predicted proteins | sample BarGraNGADG00211_2_FD_184492 | JGI IMG/M metagenome (GOLD analysis project Ga0209538, IMG submission 184492) | Arctic peat soil microbial communities from Barrow, Alaska - Barrow Graham LP Ref core NGADG0004-211 (SPAdes) (version 2) | ecosystem: Environmental > Terrestrial > Soil > Wetlands >... | reverse complement strand
GGAGGAATCAACCGAAAGGAAGAAGCGCAAGCAGGCGCTGACTGCGAAGCGCATCGACCATTGAGGTTGCGGGGGAGTCGCAGCCTACGCCGACTGAATGAGACAAAGATAGGGCGGAAAAGATCCGCCGCATCAAAGCATTAATGTTTGAGAATGGTATTATGGCTCAAACCCTTACTGAGCCGCGGAAACCCCTCGCGGAGTAATAGGAGTCGGCTCCGTTATGGTACACAAAGACTGTATCGTAGCGACAGTCACAGAAGAGCGCTCCGCCCAGTTTTCTGATGCTGTCCGGCGTCTTGATCCAGCTTGATGTTTTCATGTCAAAAGCCCCCAGTTTCTGCAGCTGGCGGTATTGGTCTTCCGTTAGGATCTCAATGCCCATGTCACCTGCCATATCAACAGCGCTGCTGCGCGGTTTGGCTTCTTTCCTTGATTCAAGAGCCGCGCGATCGTAACAAAGGCCCCTGCGCCCCGCGGGGCTTTCCGGCGAACAATCAAAGAAGATGTACTCATCCGCATTTTTATCATAGCCTACTACATCCGGCTCGCCTCCACTTATTTCCATTTCCTTGAGTGACCACAGCTTGCCCATATTGGCTTCAAGCTTCATTTGCACATGAGGCCATACCATGCCTTCATGGCGGTCCATATTCTTCTCAAAACGGGCTTTCAGTATGTTGAGCTGCTCTTCGCGCTGCTCAGGTGAAAGCTCTCTTTGGCTGCCCTTATCATGATTCGTCATGGTTGTTTGCGCCTCCCTGCACGATCGTCTTCGGCTCCGCCGACTGTTTTGTGTATCCCTGCTATGGTGTCATACCAATCTCAATCATTAATGCTTTGATGCGGCGGATCTTTTCCGCCTTATCATTGTCTCCCTCAGTCAGCGTAGACTGCGACTACGCCTCCTTCTCTCGCCTTCGATAAGCCGAAAAATCTCTCTTCGCATCGGTGCATTACTGCTCTCGATTGGTATCAGTATGACCTTGCCCATTCGGCCCTTCCTCTCTTTCTCAGGCAGCCTGACCGCATGGATTGCCAAGTGTCCGCTGCCGGCGCTGATCGTATCCTGGATTATACCCTTCGCGGCCAGGAACACACGAGTTGGTTTCTTTATAGTGCTGCGGTATAGGTAAATACAGTGACCGCTGAGGGGCTTTAGAACCGTTGACACTGTCATCCGGACGTATTATAATCTGAATAAGGGCAACAAAACATAAGTACGACTGAGTACTCTTCGACCGATTGCTCAAGGATCATCCATCAAGAGGAGTGCATATGAAAAAAGCATTGTCATCGCTGCTCGTTCTCATGTTGGTTTTCTGTTCTGCAGCCTTTCCTCTGCAAGGTGCAGCACTTGATACCACTTCTTCAGACATAGCCGCGGATCATCTTGCACTTCATTATGAGTATTTGGGGCAGTTCATCCCTGCGCTGAGTCAACTCTACGGGAGTGCGCTGGATAGCTTTGTCGACATTACGCTGACCAATTCAGGCCAGGAGAGCATCACTGTGCTTGTCCAGTCGTGGATTGAAGACATCAGCGAGCCGGTTGAGGATACAAGAAGCATCGCGGCTGGAGAAAGCCTGACAGTCATGCAAAATCCAAAGGTCATACCGGAAGCTGTGGATGAACTGGACGAGCATCAAGAGGGGACACTCCGCGTTCGGGTCATCGAAAAAGCGGAAACCGGTGATGTTGTCCTTCATGATGAGAGCGTCAAGATCACTGTCCATTCGCGCCGTGATTTTGTTTGGCAAGATGGCTTGGGTGCTCTGGCTAACCACAAATTGCTTGCGGCCTGGATCACGCCGGACGCTCCGGCAATCCAGGCTTTGCTCCAGCGCGCGGGGGACTATACGGACACATGGCCCATGCAGACCGGCTATGACGGCTCTGCCAACGATGAAACGGGTACGGTCTTGCAGCGGCTGGAGGCAGTCTGGGGCGCGATTTCGGAGTATGAGATCTCAACAAGCCCACTAGATGGCTGTTTATCGGATTACAGTTTTTTGCATGTCCGCACTCCCTATGACGTGCTGGCGGAAGGCAGCGCAAACTACATCGAAAAGGCCTTGCTGCTCGCGTCCGCCACTGAAGCGCTGGGCCTCGAAACCGCGCTGATTTTCACGCCGGAACAGGCCTATGCCGGCATCCGCATGGACAAAGAGAACGCCTTGTACTATTTCGTCGACACCTCGCTGATCGGTCTGTCCAGGTTAGATCAGGCTATCGTGCAAGGTGAGAAGGCCTGGGGGGAACTAAAAGCGCATCTGGACGCGGAAGATGAGGACTATTACTGGCTTGACCTGGAAACCGCGCGCAGCCAGGGGGTCCTGCCGATGCCTTTCAGCCAGGAGAAAGCCGGGTCCAGCGATACACTGGTCACAGCTCCGCCAACGTCCATTGGCATCCATTATATCTACAATGAGGGCTTGATCACGGCGCTGTATCACCTGTATGGGAACGTGCTGGACGATTTCATCAAGGTCCATCTCACCAACAACAGCGAAAAAACCGCCGCCCTCCTTGTAGAAACCGGCATAGAAGGATACAGCACCACCGCGTCCTCCACCGTCATCATTGGCCCAAATGAGAGGCTGACTGTCAGACAGAACCCGCGATTGAACATTCAGGCGGTCGACGCGCTCAATTCAAGGCGCCCGGGCAACGTCTTCATCCGTGTCACTCAGCTGAAGGAAGGTGAGGATGAAGTCCTGTTAAGTGACAGCGTGGAAATCACCATCTACTCGCGCCGCGACTTCATCTGGGTGAACGGCTTTAAACCGCAGGAAATGTTTGAGCTGTATGCCGCCTGGGTGACACCCAATGACCCGGCGGTGGAGGAGCTGATCCGCCATGCCGCGGACTATGCGCAATCCGGCATCATCTTCAATGGGTATGGCGATGCGCTCAATGATGATAAGGGCACTGTCTGGGACAGGCTTCAGGCCATCTGGAGAGCGGAGGAGGATGACGACCTCACCTATATCAGCACGATGGTGGCCTTCAGCGCGGGTTACAATCAGCGTATCCGGACACCCTATGATGTGCTGGAGCAAAAAAGCGGCAACTGCATCGAAACGACGCTCCTTTTCGCCTCCGCTGCAGAAGCGCTCGATCTGGAAGCCGCGATCGTCCAGATACCGGGGCATGCCTATATTGGCATCCGCATGGACCAGGAGAACACCAATTATTACTTCATTGAGACCACTTTGATAGGCAGGGCCAGCTTCACCGAAGCGGTGCAGTCCGGCCTGCAAAAATGGGAAGAGACGCTGCCGCACCTGCAGGCGGGGGACCCCGAATATTACTGGATCAATGTCTACGAAGCGCGTGACAAAGGGATCCTGCCCATGCCATGGCGGTAGGCAAGGCGAAGGCATCATGAAGCGTTCTATGGGGAGGCAGGGATCAAAACAAGATCCAACACGCTGCCGCTGCAAAATAGGAGGGATTATGAAGAAGATTTGCCTGATGATTCTGTCGGCGCTGCTGTGCCTAAGCATGCTGAGTGTTCATGCGGGTGATTGGGCGCCTGAAGGCGTGGATATTGGCGGATCACGCACGCCCATGCCCATGCCACCCGGTGTCGTGCTCAGCGATGTATATCCGGAGTTCGTGCCTTCATTGCCGGAGGGGTACTACCTTCATGACGCGGAGTACGACGGCCAGGCGTTTATCCTGCTTTACCGTGACAGCGCGGAGGGTACCCAGGAAATCCTGATGAGCGTGGTTCAGGAGAGCCTCGACCCTCACGCGTTAAGGTACGTTGAAGGCAGCTATGAGCAAAGCGGAGAGCAGTTCCTTTATTTTATGCTTATCAATGGTAAAACACTGCATGGCAGCCTCTACCTGTTCAGCATTTTGGACAAGCGCATGAACCTGGTACTTGAAGAGCCTTGCAGCAACAACATGGTCCTTTTTAGCAACCCGCCTGAGGACATCGCCGGGCTTGGCTGGGTTTTGTATAAGGATTATATCCTGCCCATCAAGCTATCGGATGGTTCAAGCTATGAGGGCGGCGCCGCGGGCATATCACAGCTGGGCGGTATGCCCGAAATATCCGGGAACTTCTTTTCAGAGGGCATCACAGAAAATGAGCGGAAGTACACGTATTTGACACCGCTTGATAAGGGCATCCTGAAGCTGACCACGGTCGTGACCGACACCACTGAACAAAATCCGGAGAAAACCGTTTTGCAGTACTATGATTGTGTGAAAATGCGTCTCACTCAACCATAGACGCTTGTGCCAAACAGAGTTGAACACCTGGATACTGCATTAGGACAGTGTATGTGTTATGTCGTTCCAGACCCCGATAGGTAACAGGCAGAGCTATGGCGGCAATGGCTAAGCTCCAACCTATTTTCCGCATTTGCTGCAGAACCGCATGCCCTTGATAAACGGAGCGCCGCATGTCGCGCATAAACCGTTCGCGGCATTCGGATTCTGTGCGGTCTCCGATGCATATCCGGCCGGATACGTGGCTTTGCTTTTACTCAACACTGTTTTAAATTTCCACCCGTTACGCTTCGCGGCTTCCTTGACCGCCTTGGGAATGGCCCCCAGGTCAAGGGCATACTCATAGGCCTTGCCGTCCGGTCCATACTGGATGCTTTTCACCTTCCGGTAGAGCGTGCTTCCGCTCTGGAACGACGATTCGCCGCTCATACCAAAAGAAAGCCCCTGCCCGCTCTCCGCTGTCTTTTCGTACATATAGACCACCTGCTCGCGTTCATCCGCAAAGACCGACGCTTCGTATCTGATCTTTTTGCTCCCCGTGCTCCAGCGCGCGTCCAGAAATTCTGCGCTGATCGTGATATCCGCGTCGTTTCCGTATTGCGCCGGCACGTTCAGTGTCGAAAGCGTTTCCCTGATTTTAGACAGAATTTGCTGCTTCATGAGTGATCCTCCACAACAAATTTTCGTTTTATCGGTGTTTCGCAATTTTAGGTGCTTCTTATCTGTTATCAAAGGAATGAGAATAGTACGGCCATGCAGCGATGAATTGATTGGATAAATGAATAAGCGGATCGTATCAACAACTATTTATTTCTTGGGTTGTGCCTTAGGATCTACTTTTTTTACCGGCTCAGGTGTTTTGACTGGTGCAGTTTTAGGAACTTCTTTAGGCTTCGGTGCAGCCGGCTGAGGCGCTTTATTGTTATCGATCATTGTGCCCTCCTTTCATTGGTATCCTTTTTCACCATACCGCATGGCCGCTAACTGCATTATATATCTGAAAAGCACCCTGTCAATAGCATTTGAGCGTAGGTTTGCCTGCCGGTTACAGATCTCCAAAATGTTTCTTTTGCGTCGGCAGACTCTGCAGCCAAGGAGGCTTTCTGGGATCAGTTGCAGGCCGATATTTCGCCGATTACGACTAAAGCACGACGTTGAAAGCGTCTGTTGAGCGGTACAGGGAGGACACGGGGAAGTAACCGGAACGCATTCTTGCGGACAAGATATTCCGGAACAGGGAGAACCTGACCTGGTGCAAGGAGAGGGGAATCCGGCTGAACGGCTCGCGGCTGGGCAGGCCGCCAAAGGATCGGGTGCAGTATCTGGAAGAACGGGAACTGGAGCGCCGGGAATCGGGCGAGCGAAACGAGATCGAAGGCTGTACCTTAGTGTGCAAGCGCCGGTACGGTCTGGATCTTGTCACCACGCGGTTGAAGCACTCAAGCATGGTGGCGATTCATGTTGCCATTCTGACAAGAAACCTGTTCAAACGGGTGCGAACCCTTTTTCAGCTTCTTTTTTACCGGGATCAAAGAGCGGCGGAGCGCTGGTTTTCGGCCAAATATCCGCTGCCTGAAAGCCTCTGTGCGTGATTTGGCGGTTGTTCAGCAGACACGACTTATGTCTATGAGGTGGTCGAGGAACACTGGGACAAGCAACTCAAGCAAATGCGCAGCAAACAGGCGTGTATCGGCAAACTTGGCCCAGTCACAGGAGAGCTTATTCAATCCAAGCGGGCCAAGAGCGTACCGTCCAGTGCGGTGACGGCCTCAGCGTCAGTTGTCGGGCCCATGCTGATTCTGGACAAGATCCGAAAGATACTCCCCCAGGCTTCTGCTGGGAGAAATGGAGTCGCTGACCCGGATTCATTACACCGGCAAATACAATGACGTCACTTCGGAAGTGAGCAAATCTCAGCGTGAGATACTCGAAGCTTTCTCGATTGATCCGAACACGCTATAATTCGCCGGGATTTTAGGAGTTAACAGATTGAGTTTCACGACTTAGAGTCAAGCATAAGTTATGCGCATACAATTCCCAATGTCGTGAAAACGTTTTCTCCTGATGATTCGGCACCGCAATCAACTTCTGTGCTTATGATCTGGTTGATTGGGGAAAAAGATGGCGAACTTCCATATCGAAGTTATCCATATTCCGGGAAAAGCAAGAGAGATCAATGGATTTAAACAAAAGGGACCTTCGTAGGGAATTTAAATATATTTTCTTTTCTGTGACTTCTGTCACTGAAGAAATCAAAAGAACCCAGTATATTCTGTCTTAGCAAAAGAAACGTTTTCACGAGATTGAGTGCCACATTTATTCTACCCAAACGAAGATGAGGAGACGCTGAAGAAGTGAATGATTCTCACACAATAAAATCTCCGTCTCCAACAAACAAGAGCGAAATCTGGACACTGATTACCGAAAAACTTACTCAGGAGCAGAAGATTGCGCTAGAGAACGTTGTGGACTTTAGGAAATATCCTGAACAAAAATGTGAAGGTTTCCAACTCCCTTCAGGAAGCAGCATGTGGATATTGTTGGAAGGCCATGCAAACATCGTTATGCAGAATTTTGAAGGAAAACAGATCAGGCTTCTTCGCATGAACGCTGGTGACTTTATACCTATGACTCTTAAGTGTCAGGATCCATTTCATATTGAAATTGCGGTCGAGAAACAATCCGAGACATGCTTCATACCAGACACCATCCGGAGCAGACTGATGTCAGATTCAGAGGAGATCAGGAACATTGAGCTAATAGCAAATGCAGCAATCGTTGCCAAACTCGTCGAGCTGATAGCAGAATTAGCGTTTCTCCCCTTAACCGATCGTTTGATGCATGTGATTGAAGAGCTTTGCAGTGAACAGCAGAGCCGAGCAATACGGGTAACTCATGAGGAAATTGCGAATGAACTTGGCACGGCAAGAGAAGTGACTTCACGGCTACTTAAGCAGATGGCAGAGCAAGGGAGGCTGAAGTTAAGTCGGAAACGTATAGTAGTCATTGAAGGTAAGAACAAGAGAATGAGGCAAGAGTAAATTATGAGGATGGACCAAAGAGTGGGTGCTATTGGGCCAATGAAAAGAGCAGCCCGTACAACCATTCGTGAAGTGGCAGAAGAAGCCGGAGTATCAATCAGCACAGTCTCAAGGTACCTAAATGACTCAAGTCGTATGGACCCGCAAAGATTGGCAAGAATTGCACTTGCAATCAAGAAGCTTGATTATGTGCCTAGCGTTGCTGCCCAGTCGCTCCGCAGCCGTGCCAGCCGAATAGTACTGCTTGTTGTCCCAGACATCTGTAATCCATTCTACTCGCAAATGGCCAGAACCGTTCAGCAGCTTCTACGCGAAAAAGGGTATATCATGGCGTTATACGACTCCGATGAAAGTTCTCGAGAACTGTACTCTATAAAGATGGCGCAACAGATGTATGCGCGCGGAATCCTTCTTGGTTCTATCGATATCAAAAAACCAGTCATTCAGGAAGCGATGGCACTACACATACCTATTGTTGGTTTGAACGCGTATCAACATTATCCGTTTGACACCGTGCATGTTCACGGATCAGAAGGGACCTATCTGGCCACACACCATCTTGTTGCCTTAGGACATAGGGAGATCGCATTTGCAGGTGGCACTCCAAATACAATGATAGAAGAAAGCCGCCGAGCCGGATTCGAACGAGGCATGAAGGAAGCAAATCTGTCAATCCGAAGTGACTATGTAGTTGAGATCGGATTCTCCCAGTCGGATGGTTATGAGGCTGGACGCTACTTTTCTAAGTGTCGTCCGTTACCCACCGCAATCTGTTGCGCTAATGATCAGATAGCATTAGGACTTCTGGCGGCAATGCAGGAACGAGGTATACGTATTCCAAGCCAGGTTTCAGTAACAGGTATGGACGATACTCCATACGCCAAGATATCTAACCCTAGCTTAACTAGCGTAACAAACGATAGCGACACTTATGCTAAGGAAGGCGTGAGAATGCTTTTTGAAAGGATTGAGGGAACCGTAAGCGGAGGTGCTCGTGATGTGGTGGTAAGGCATGAGCTGATTGTTCGCGCCAGTGTGAGTGCCGTTCGTAAAGGTGTTTAGATATTGTCTTGTGATCTAGCAAAAGTTCCTTTCCTTCCAGTGAAGTATGAATGAAAGCGATAATGAACTATGAGAATATTGAACATTGGTTCGATGAACATTGATAAAATTTATCAGGTTGAATACTTCACCTCAGCAGGAAAGACAAGTAAAACGCTATCTTTCAAGCAGTCATGCGGTGGAAAAGGTCTGAATCAGTCTGTTGCATTGGCGCGTGCTGGCATTAAGGTTTGGCATGCAGGCTATGTTGGCACTGACGGAGAAGAACTTGTTCAGCTTTTGCGTTGGGAAGGTGTTGAACTAGATTACGTGCAGAAAATTGATGGACCAACCGGACATGCAATTATCCAAGTGGACAAGCAAGGACAGAACAGTATCTTGATATGTGGTGGATCTAATGAGCTGGTTACATGTGATTACATTGATCAAGTGTTGACTCACTTTGAAGCGGGTGATTTCCTAGTGTTACAGAATGAAGTATCCAATACTAGCTATGCGATCCAACGTGCAAAAGAAATGGGGATGATTGTATTCCTGAATCCATCCCCAATTGAACATGATAATGATATACAAGCAATTGATCGAGTTGACTATATCATCCTAAACGAAGTCGAAGGCAGTATTTTAACATGTGAATTTGACGATGCAGCAATACTAGAAGCGCTGCACGCACAATATAAGAACGCCTCCATCATTTTGACAGTAGGCAAGAGAGGCGTGCTCTATAAGGATCGGAATTGTACACTTTCGCACGGGGTTTACGATTTGACAGCGGTCGATACTACAGCAGCAGGGGACACATTCACGGGCTATTTTATTGCCTCAATCAGCACAGGAAAGTCAATCGTGGAAGCGATAGAATATGCTTCAATCGCAAGCAGTCTGTGTGTATCTAGACACGGTGCCGCGCCCGCAATTCCCAATCGAACGGAAGTTGAGGAGTTTAAAAGTCGCTGTCATGAAACGGATAGGTAGGAACGCCCGTATGGGCGACTATAATAAAAACACGTGGAGGGGAAAGGCAATGGCAAACAAGAGAAGGATCATCATGGATGTGGACACTGGTTCAGACGACGCGATTGCATTGGTAATGTCAATGCTGGATGAGAGCTTTGACCTGTTAGGTATCTGTTCGGTGAACGGAAACATTGAAGTCAAACTCACGACAGACAACTCGCTTCGCGTTGTGGAATGCTGCGACAGGCAGGATGTGGTCAAAGTATACAAGGGTTGCGACCTGCCCATTGCTTCAACTCTGCTTCCTTGGACCGCTCAGTCTACAGGTATCCGTAGTGAGATATTCCTGCAAACTGGCGAGCGTTGGCCAAATCCCCGTAGAGAAGGCACTCGCGCAGGAGGCCAGGAGGTTCATCCCGAACACTTACCTCTGCCTTCTCCGACTATCAAAGAAGCTGATGAAAGCGCTGTCGTCTGGCTGATCAACACGCTTCTGGCTTCAGAGGACGGCGAGATTACTCTCATTCCCGTTGGCCCGCTGACGAATGTCGCAGTAGCTATGCGCGCCGATCCCCGCATCTGTAAGAAAATGCGCGAGATTGTCATTATGGGCGGCGGTCACCTGGTAAACAACTCCTCACCTGCCTCTGAGTTCAATGTATGGGTTGATCCCGAAGCCATGGAAATTGTACTGCAAAGCGGCTGTAAGATCACTATGGTACCATTGGATGCGACCCATGCCGCCTATATCACCGTCGAAGAATCCAAGCGTATTCGTGACATTGGCACCAAGCCAGCGAAGTTGGTAGCTGACTTGATTGAGCAACGTACCATCGGCTATGCGCGGAACGATGCTGAGATGCGTAATATCAAGGGGGCGCCAATTCACGATGCGTTGGCCGTCTGTGCGGTGCTTCATCCTGAGGTTCTCAAAGATGTGCTTCACTGTAACTGTCACACCGATATCTCCCGTGGTTGGGCCTATGGACAGACAATTGTTGATCGCCGTATCCGTGTGAACCCTGAACCGCCAAACTGTTACTTTGCGCTCAATGCTGATCGCGCAATGTTCTACAATTGGATGATCGATGTGCTTGAAAAGGACAAGAAACGCCGCAGCTTGTGAGGGGTGCGCTTGCGCGGGTTTTGAGATATTAATAAAGAAAGGAGGAATGATACTAACAAGCAGGAGAAGGATCATCATGGTTGTGGCCTTGGGTTCGGACGACGCGATTGCATGATCGATGTGATTGAGAAGAACAAGAATCTAGCTAACCTGTAAACTGATTAACAGCCGCGAGATGAGTGGCAGACGTTACTATTAATAAGGAGGAAACAGCATGAAACGGACTCTTACTTTAATGTGTGCCCTGGTGATGCTTATGAGTATGATAACCCTCAGTGGAGCGATTGCCCAAGCCGCTGATAATCGCGGCGGATGGACGGCGGAGAATCCTTTGAAGGTGGTCTACGCCACATCTGGAAGTCGAGGCGACAATGGTCAGAATGATGAGATCTGGGCTGCAATGCAGGACTATGCGTCCACCCGTGACTGGATTGTGTTTGATTTCCTGGAGTGCGGATCAGACTACTCTCTCTATGAGACAATGTTCCTGGAAGTACTGGACGCCGGATGCGACTTGTTCATCACCAGCGCCAACTACTCGATGGCCGATATTGTGGGTCCCCATACCAAGGAATTCCCGGATACAACTTTCTGGTTCATAGACCTAAGCACAGCATTCCAGTTCCCCGGCGAGAACTGTGCCGGTATGCGATTCCTCCAGAATGAAGTCATGTTCCTCTCCGGCGCGCTGGCCGCATCCATTTCGAAAACCGGTGTTATCGGTTTTGTCGGTGGCACCGAGTCAACGGTCATAATGGACTTTGGCTGCGGCTACATTGATGGCGCGACTTACGTAAACCCGAACATTAAGATCATCTTCTCGTTCGTTGGGAACTTCAATGATTCTGCTCTAGGCAAGGAACTCGCGATGAGTCAGGCTGCTGCTGGCGCGGATGTGATTCACAACGTTGCAGGTACCGCCGGCTTAGGCGTATTGGCTGGAGCAGCGGAGGCCGGCGTGTGGGCAATTGGCGTTGACAAAGATCAAAGGAAGCAGTTACTTCTGTCTGGCAATGCGAAAACTGCAGACGCGATAATCGCCTCAGCAAGCAAGAGCTGGAAGAACGCAGTCATCAACTTCGTTGACCGTTTCATCTATGAATACGATTCGGTGCAGTACGGAGTCATCGAGCCCTGGGGATTCCTGAATGGTGGTGTGTATTTCTTTGGAAATGACTACTATAAGGAAAAGGTCCCCGCGGACGTGCAGGTAGTCATAGCGGATCTGGAGCAGAAAATCATCAATGGCGAAATCAAGGTTTCAACAGCGATGGGTATGTCAGCCGAAGAATGGGGAGCCAAAAAGGCAACGGTTGCTCTTGTGAAGTAACGCAAAGCAACCCATAGCCTTGACTCTCACCTCAGTATCAGGCCAAAGCGTGGGAACTGCCAATGGCAGTTCCCACGCGCAAGGCGACATGTAGTTAGGAGGGCGAATATGGCAAATGAAATACTGCGAATGGATAAGATAACCAAGATTTATCCTAACGGATTTACAGCCAATAGGGAAGTCACCTTTTCAGTTGAAGAAGGTGAGATTCACGCCCTTCTTGGCGAAAATGGGGCTGGCAAGACAACGCTGATGAATATTCTCTTTGGTCTTGAATCCCATGAAGGAGGCACTATTTATCTTCATGGAAATCCAGTGGAAATCACCGACCCGTTGAATGCCATAAAACACGGCATTGGCATGGTACATCAACACTTCATGCTCGTGCCTTCCCTAACCGTCGCGGAGAATGTAATCCTCGGGCTCGAACCCAAAGGCAAACTTGGCACTTTGAATCTAAAAGAAGGTGTGGAGCTGACATTACAGACCGCAAAGAAATATAATATAAATATTGACCCCATGGCAAGAATCCGCAATGTGTCCGTCGGGGTCATGCAGCAAGTCGAGTTGCTGAAGATTCTGGCACGGGGAGCGAAGATTATTGTCCTGGATGAACCCACCGCTGTCCTAACGCCGCAAGAGACACAAGGTCTTTTCAGGGAACTGAAAGTACTTCGTAATCATGGGCATACAGTCATTTTCATTTCGCACAAACTGAATGAGGTGATGGAGATTTGCGATCGCTTCACCGTTTTGAGAAATGGCCAGCTTGTCGGCGTCAAGAATGTGAGCGAATCGTCCACAGCAGAAATTACGAATATGATGATTGGCCAGGAAGTGGAGCTGAAGATCAGAAAGCTCAGACACCCGGCAGCTGACGTTCGATTGCGTGTGGAAAACCTCAACGTTACAACGCCAAGCGGCAAGAAACGGGTCGATGATGTATCTTTCTCGGTTCGCGGAGGCAGAGTCCTAGGTGTGGCAGCCATTGAGGGAAATGGTCAGAATGAAATCGCGGAAATCATCAGCGGCTTACAACCCATCAAACACGGCAATGTCGTCATCAATGGAAAGAACATCAATACAACATCCATTCGCGCAAGACGCGAAGCGGGAATGTCATTGATATCAGAGGATCGCTACCGTTATGGTTGCTCAAAAGTGTCAACCATTCTGGATAATCTAATAGCGGACAGATACTACAAGGAACCATTCTCGAAGGGCGCATTCATGAATGGAAAAGTTTGCCGCAGATACAGCGATGGGTTGATCAAACAATTTGCGGTCAAGTGCAAGAGCTGCGGCGATGCAGCTTCGAATTTGTCCGGGGGAAACGCTCAGAAGATGATTGTCGCGCGCGAACTCTCTGCATTGCCAAATCTGGTTATCGCCAATCAGCCAACGCGAGGCATTGACGTAGGTTCCTCAGAACTAGTTCGCCAGGCGCTGGTTGAGATGACTGAGAAGCATGATGCTGCTGTTTTGCTGATCTCCGCGGACCTTACTGAGCTTTTAGAGGTCAGTGATGAGATCATCGTGGTGCATTCTGGCAAGATAGTTGCGTATTTCAAAGATGCCTCAATTGTGTCGGAATTTGAATTAGGCGAATATATGCTAGGAACAAAAGAAATGAGCGATCAGGAATTGCGGGAGGTTGCGGGATGAACAGCAAGGGCATACTCGACCTGAAGATTCGCAGCTTTGAAATGATTCGAATATTGCTTGCTATACTGCTATCGTTTGCAGCAATCGGAGTGTTGGTACTTTTAACCAGCAAGAAGCCAGGAGAGGTTTTCTATTGGTTCATAGTGGGACCACTTACATCCGTGCGACGCTTTGGGCAGATTTTTCAGGTTGCCATTCCATTTACCATCTGCAGTCTAGCGATGACGATAATGCTGCGCGCTGGCAAATTCAACCTGTGCACAGATGGTGTTTTCTACATCTGCATGGCCTTTGCTTCAATACTTGCTTTGAACCTGGCATTGCCCCCCGTTATCGCTCCAATCATCATCATCCTTATCTGCGCATGTCTTGGCGCGCTGGTCGCCCTGATTCCGGCCTCGCTCCATTTCAAATGGAATGCAAATCTAGTTGTTGCCTCCCTGATGCTTAACTATGTTTGGCTTCACGTCGGCCGTTACATACTGTTGTATGTGATCAATGACCCCACGATCACCTATACAGGCTCGTACAGATTTCCTGAGAGTGCCACGCTTGGAACCGTGTTTAAGGGAACGAGCATTCATTCGGGGCTGTATGTCGCAGTCGTCGTAGCGCTGATTGCATATGTGATCATCAAACGAACCCGGCTTGGCTTCGCTATCACGCAAACTGGGAACAATCCCAATTTTGCGCGAGCCTGCGGTATCAATGTCGGTCTCATTGCATTAGCAGCGCAAGCTATTGGTGGCGCTTTCATTGGCATTGGCGGCGCTGTAGAGGTACTGGGAACCTTTAAACAGTTCAAAAGCGATTCGCTGCTTGGCTATGGCGGCTATGGACTGTTGATCGCAGCTGTTGGCAAAAATGACCCCAAGAAGGTCATCATAGCGTCTATTCTCATTGCCTACATGCGTGCTGGTGCAGCATTGGTCAACTCAAACACTGACATACCGCTGGAACTCGCCGATGTCCTCCAGGGGATCCTGGTTATTTTCGTCGCTGCTGAATTACTGTTTTCCAACGTGAAGCATCGGTGGATTGTGAAACGCGCTAAATTCGATGAATATGAAGTGATTGGAGGTGTGGCGAAAAATGCTTGAAATTCTGTTCAGCCCTGCTGTCCTTATAAACTACTTCTACTCTATCTTGCGAATGTCAACCCCATTGGTGTATGGTTCAATGGGTGCAGTTATCTCAAAAAGGGCAGGCACGAACAACCTAGCCATCGAGGCGACTATGCTCATGAGCGCAATGGCGGGTTGCATGACCAGTATCTTCATAAAAAGCATCTGGATAGCTCTGCTGGCAGCTATCGTTGCCGGTGTACTGGTTTCCCTCTTCCTGGCCGTAATGTTCCTTAAGTATCGTGCTGATTCCCGGATGGTATGTATCTCCCTTAATACAGTGGCTTTAGGACTTGCTATGGTCGTACCGTTGATTGTGCTTGGAGCCAAGGGCAACACCTCAGCTTTCCCAAGCCTTACATTTCCTAGTTGGGAGCTCCCGATAATAAAGGACATTCCCGTGCTGGGTGAGATCTTCTCCGGCCAGTGTTGCCTGACGTATATTGCGGTGCCAGTGGTGATAGCCGTATGGTTTCTTCTATTTAAAACTCCCATTGGTCTGCGCATCCGCGCCGCCGGGGAGACACCGGAAGCAGCTGAATCCGTTGGGGTCAACGTCTATCGCGTTAAGCTGCTGTCATTCATGTTAACTGGCGTCGTATCGGCCATAGGAGGGTGCTTCATGTCAATGTATTACCTTTCTTGGTTTACGTATGGGATGATTGCAGGTCGCGGATTTATCTGCCTTTCGATTTCGAATCTGACAAATGGGCGGCCCGTGACGGCGGCCTTGGTTGCGATATTGTTTGGCGCGGTTGACGCGCTAGCAAACAACCTTCAGGGCGTTGCCTCGATTCCTGCAGACTTGCTGCAGATAATGCCCTACCTTATCACGGTGATCGGTGTTACCCTGGTGGGAATTATGGATGCGAAGCAGCTTAAAGCCGAAACTTAAAACGAGTGGCGCAGGCAGCGATCTGGTTGTTAGCTTGACTGACGTTTTCCTGTGTGAAAAGAGGAACCAGTAAGTGATGTTGCGCAAGTTTCAGGACATAAGACCAGGAACACGATCTGAAGCCCGACAGGATTGGTTGGCTTTATGTGGCCTTCAGGCAACCTTCTGGGCGGTTTGTACAATGCAGTCAAGCTTTATCGTTTCATACCTGACACGAAATGGTTACAGCAATACGTTGACAGCAAATATTGTATTCCTGATGTCCATAATGAATCTCGCGGCACAACCAATGTGGGGCTTTGTGGCGGATGCGAAGTGGGATATTAAGAGCGTGATCCTGTGCTGCTTGGGGATATCCATACCGGTGCTGCTACTGATGCCAGTTGCGATTGTCTCTGTGTTTTTTACCGTCACAGTGAACCTGATGTATGGCTTCTTCAATCAACCTCTAATGGGATTGACGGATGCGATTACTAATGTAACGGCGACACGCAATAGTTTCGTTGTATATGGCGTTACGAGGGGCATTGGATCATTTAGCGCTGCGATTGCAAGTCTTTTCATTGGCAAGCTATTGGACATTACAGGACTGGAAACGCTTTTTCTGATCAACGCAGGACTGTGCGCAATAGCGTTCTGTCTTATGCTGACGTTTCGAGGCGTTACATACGGCAAAGACAGCGGCTCATCCGCATGGCCGGTCAGGGAGCGGATTACTATATCAGCCGCCGCTTCAGTGCTCATGAAGAATAAGAGATACATCTACCTTGTTGTGAGCACAATTATGCTGAACGCAGGAAATCGGCTAGCTAATCTTTATGTACCAATTAGGATCAACGGGCTTGGTGGCGCAAGCTCGGACTTGGGAATGGCGCTATTTCTCAACTGCATTCTGATGGCACCCTGTATGGTCTTGCACAGCTGGATGATACATCGGGGCATGTCCAACCACATTCCCTATTTCATATCTGGCCTGTTTGCAGCAGTTCGTGTGTATTGTATGGGGATTACTGGTACGCTGTCATCCTTTGTGGCCATTCAGATCCTGCAATCGTTTGCATACGGATTGATGCAGCCTTCCACAATTCAAGCCATCAGCGAAGTATCGCCAATACAATTGCGTTCAACAGCAATCTCATTGGCCATCGCAGTTCAGATCGTGCTTAGCTCACTGGTTGGTAACAATCTCGGGAGTCGCCTTGTAGAAATGCTCGGCATAAAGCCTGCATTTGGATTGTATGCACTATTTACACTAATTGGTCTTGCGTTTTATTTGCCGGTTATGCACAAGGAAAGCCGTCAGCAAATCGAAACAGGCATATAGGGAGATACATACAATGTTAACACTCACAACCAAAGCAGTAATCCGCAGCATGACAGCGGCACATGTGCCTGCAGCGAAAGCGCATTCGGGCGAAAATGTGAAGTTCATAACATTGGACGCGATGGGAAATCAGTATGTGGGTCAGCCGAGCTATGAGATTAATGAGGACTTGGTTGGAAACCCCGCTACGGGACCCTTGTATATTGAAGAAGCCAATCCTGGGGATACCCTCAAGGTCACTATTCTGGACGTCATCTTGCCTTCAAGTGCAAACATGACCATCGCTCCCGGAGTGGGCGTATTCGCAGATGAGGTGCAAACGCTCCAGCGTAGGGTCTTTTCCCTTTCAAATGGAAACATGCTTTTCAACAACAAGCTCCATTTGCCGCTCAAGCCGATGATCGGCTTTATTGGCGTTGCGCCTGATTCAGGAGAACTGCCAAATTCCTATCCCGGGTCACACGGCGGCAATATGGACAACAAACGCATTGAACCAGGTACGGTTATCTACTTGCCTGTGTATCACAAAGGTGCGTTGTTGGCAATTGGCGATGTCCACGCGTTGATGGGTGATGGCGAGGTAAGCATATGCGCAGCGGAAGCAGAGGCGGAGGTTACTATTCGCGTAGATGTGATCAAGCGGTCATATGATACGATATTAGTTGTTGGCCATGGCCGTGTAATGACCGTAAATACTGCAGGAACCCTTGAAGTTGCTGGGTTTGAGGCTGCAAAAGCTATGCGTAGATTCTTGAAAGTGGAACTTGGGATGGATGATTTTGAGTCGTGCAGCATCTTATCCCTTGTTGGAGACATGTGTATATGCCAAGTTGTGGATCCCTTAATGACTTGCCGTATGGAGGTTCCACTAAGTATATTCGACGCTTATGGGTACACTTTTGAATAATGAGCCCTTGGGATGCTTACTGCGCATGATTTGACCATCGCGTAAGTATGTGACTAGGGCGTGTTCTGGAATGCATACCCATGAATATCAAGCCAACCAGATCATGATACACCCTAACTGAACGAAAGCGAGATACCGACATGCAAGTTTATCGAAACGCGTTGCGATACCACGGAACTGCTTCAGCTTCTGAAAGAACATTCTACTAAATGGCGCTCCTTATAGAGATACCAGTCGCAATTCCATGGGTTCTTCTCGTTTGACTTGGGTGGGATACAGTAATCTGCTCCAGCTTCGCTAATGAACTCGCGGATTGCTTTTGCGCCATATGCCTTGTCAGCCAATACCACCGTTCCGCCCAACGGAACATCCATCAATGAAGCTTCTGCCTCAGTAGAGTCATGCAGGTTACCTGCTGAAAGATGTACATGGATCGGATTCCCCAGCGCATCGACAATCGCATGGATTTTCGTTGTTTTCCCACCCCTGCTGACTCCGATATGTTGTTTGAATTCACTGTCTACAGAACCTTTTTTGCACCAGCGCTATGCTGATGTGCCTTCACGCAGGTACTGTCCATGCTCATGTCTTCAAGGTCGGCTTCCTCACCCAGTTCGGCCAGAATCTTCTGAAACACCCCTGATTCCTGCCACTCCGCAAACCGGCCATATACCGTACTCCATGCACCATACCGCTCCGGAAGATCGCGCCACGCAGCGCCGCTTCTCACAATCCACAGGATACCGTTGAGAATCTGCCGGTCTTCATTCCTCGGTCTACCAAATTGTCCCTCAATTCGTCCTGGAAAATATTTCCTCAGCCGTTCCCATTCTTCGTCCGTTATCTCGTATCGTTTCTGTGCTGCCATGTCTTTTCACCTCAGATAAGGTTTCGACATGGACTGCAAAAATCCTTTTGGTTATAATATACATTTATGTGTATATTTATGACCTATCGAACACGCCCTTGTGAGGTGGCGATTCATGTTGCTATCCTGACAAGAAACCTGTTCAAACGGGTACGAACCCTTTTTCAGCTCCTTTTTTGCTGGGTTCAAAGAGCGGTGGAGCGGTGGTTTTCAGTCAAATACATGCTACCTGAAAGCCTTTGCGCATGATTTTGCGGTTGTTCAGCAGACACTATTTGCCGAAATGTGAAGGATCGGCAAGACAGGGGAGGACAGATCATGTGCCGCGAATGAACTCGGATCCAGGGGGCATGACGGGGTATTGATACTGCTTCGATGCCTGGTCATTTGCATGGCAGATCACCCGTTTTTAATTTATCAACTTTTCAAGGAGGGCAGAATTTCATCAAAAATCGCGCCGGCATCATTGATATATCAATAGGATCAGAGTAAAATCCAGTTAGCTGATCCTTGTTGAACAAGCGCCTGCAGCATCTTGAAAAAACCTGTACTTTAGTGTTCACCAGCGGCATTGACCTAGGATCTGTTTGGAAATTCGTATTTGCAGTCAGGAGTCACTGGGTGGTACTTCGCAAAGGAGGCGGCAATATGGCGCATAAGCCTGTGACAAGTCAGGTACTTTCTTCGATCCCGTACTGGAGCCATCCGGTGGATACCCTTCTGCGCGAGACCAACAGCGCGCAGGACGGGCTGAGCAATTCCGCGGCAAAGCGACGCCTGCAGCAGTATGGCGCCAATGCCCTCAAGCCACGCCGGCACGATACCGCGCTGAGTATGTTCCTCTCCCAATTCACCAACCCGCTTGTGCTGATCCTCATATTTGCCGCGATTGTTTCCGCTGTCGTCCGCGAGTGGGTGGATACGGCCATTGTGCTGATCATCGTGACTGCCAGCGCCTTGCTGAGCTTTACGCAGGAGTATAGCGCAAGCCATGCGGTGGAGAAACTGCGTTCACGGGTCACCCTGAAAACGACTGTGCTGAGGGATGGGAAAAAACAGACCATTCCGGCGGAGCGAGTCGTGCCTGGCGATATCATTCTGCTCTCGGCGGGCAGCCTGATCCCGGCTGACGGGATCGTTCTTGAAACCAGAGATTTCTTCGTGAACCAGGCTGTTTTGACCGGCGAGACTTTTCCGGTTGAAAAGGTGCCGGGGCCTGTGGATGAGGGAGCCAGCCTGTCTGCCCGGATCAACATGGTGTTCATGGGCACAAATGTCCGCAGCGGCACGGCCCGGGTGCTGATCACCCAAACAGGCGCCGGCACAGCATTCGGCCAAATCGCAGAGCGCCTGACCCTGCGGCCTCCGGAGACGGAATTTGAACGCGGCATCCGCAAATTCGGATACCTGCTGACGCAGGTCATGTTTGTGCTGGTGACCGTGATTTTTGTCATCAATACGCTGCTGGCCAAGCCGGTGGTCGACTCGCTGCTGTTCGCCATAGCGCTCGCGGTGGGCATCGCGCCTGAACTGCTGCCCGCGATCATCAGCATCAGTATGGCAAGAGGCGCGCAGGCCATGGCAAAGGGCGGGGTCATCGTGCGCCGGCTGAGCGCCATTGAGAACCTGGGCAGCATGGATGTGCTTTGTACGGATAAAACAGGCACCCTTACCCAGGGCGTTGTTCGCCTGGATGGCGCGCTGGATGTACTGGGACAACCGTCAGACGACGTCATGAGGTGGGCCTACCTCAACGCGGCTTTCCAAACCGGCATCGCCAATCCGCTGGATGAGGCGATCCTCGCCCAGCCGCACACGGACACGGCGGGGATGGACAAACTGGAAGAGATCCCCTATGACTTCCACCGCAAACGTATGAGCGTCGTCGTGGACGCGGATCCTGGGTCTGAGGTCAGGCCGCTGCTCATCACCAAAGGCGCGCTTGATAATATCCTTGAGGTTTGCGGGTCGGTTCGTTCAGGCTCGGAAGATGTGACGCTCAGCCAGAAACAGCGAGCAGCGATCAACGAACGTTTCACCGCCTGGAGCGCGCAGGGCTACCGTGTCCTGGGCGTCGCCATACGGGATGTTCCGCGCCAGCCCTCCTACACAATTGAAGAGGACGAGCGCGAAATGACCTTTGCGGGGTTCCTGCTGTTTTTTGACCCACCCAAGGAAGACGTGCGCCAGACCCTTGAATCGCTGGCCAAACTAGGCGTGCAGGTAAAGATCATCACCGGTGACAACCGCCTGGTGGCCCGGCATGTGGCGGAAATCGTGGGGCTGCCGGTTGACAGCATCCTGCCTGCCGAACAAATGAAGAATCTTCAGGATGAGGCGTTCTGGCACGTTGCGGAAAAAACGTCGATCTTTGCTGAGGTGGATCCCAATCAGAAAGAGCGGATCATCCTGGCGCTGAAAAAGATGGGCCATGTTGTGGGCTATATGGGCGACGGCATCAATGACGCGCCCGCCCTGCACGCCGCGGATATCGGCATCTCTGTCGACCAGGCGGTGGACGTGGCCAAGGAAGCGGCGGATTTTGTCTTGCTCAAGCATGATCTCAGCATCCTCCTGGCAGGTATCAAACAGGGACGCCGCACCTTCGCCAATACCCTTAAGTACATCTTCACCACCACCAGCGCCAACTTCGGCAATATGCTCAGCATGGCGGGCGCCTCGCTGTTCCTGCCCTTCCTGCCGCTGCTGGCCAAGCAGATCCTGCTGAACAATTTCCTTTCTGACTTTCCAGCCATGGGTATCCCCGGAGATAACGTGGATGAAGAGATGCTGGCGCAGCCCCACCGCTGGGATATGAAATACATCCGCAGCTTCATGATCATCTTTGGCCTGGTCAGCTCCATATTCGATTACGCCACGTTCGGGCTGCTGCTCTTTGTGGCGCATGCCGCAGAGGGGCAGTTCCAGACGGGCTGGTTTGTTGAATCCCTGCTGTCGGAACTGGTGATCGCCCTGATTGTCCGTACCCGCCGTCCTTTCTTCCGCAGCAAACCCGGCAAAGTGCTGTGGGTGATCACGCTCATCGTCGGCCTTGTTACCCTGACGATCCCCTACTTGCCGTTTGGTAATGTCCTTGGCTTTACTCCGCTGCCTGCCTGGCTGATGGCGTCGCTTGTTGGGATAACAGGCCTCTATATTGCTGCTGCCGAGGTCGCAAAGAAGATCTTCTTCTCCCGGTTCAAAAACCTGTGACTGATATCTTATTTTGATGAAAGAATTTTTGCTGATCTGAGGGGAAGAACGAGACACTGGGATGAAACTTAAGTTATGAATCTGGATACGCCCCATCCGATGACTGCCAGCCATAAAGCGATAATTGGTATGGCATAGTACCACTTTTTTGGTTTTCCATCTTTCCACATGCCTGCGGCTTCAGCTTTGCATATCTCCATTATTTCATCCGGGATAAATTTGATAGCCAAGGCCGCCAGCAAAGGCAGAATGATAAGATCATCCAGATACCCTAACACAGGGATAAAATCGGGAATGATATCGATTGGTGACAATGCGTACGCAACAGTGATCCCCGCAAGGATCTTGGCGGCAATCGGCGTATCTTTTCTCTTCATTGCGATGAAAAGAGCGGGAATCTGGATCTTGATCGCCTTCGCCTTCTCTTTAAGGTTCATATCCCAGCCTCCTGCGTGACGATTTCACCTGACAGCCGTACTTGATCATACAACACATTCTATACCGATCTCAACTATTCATGTAATGACGCCAGCATAAGGACAGTATTGTCCCACATGGCTTGTGGATGCTCAAGCTTCTGCGGTAACCTTTTGAATCACCGCATGTACATTGTTTATTCGAGTGTCTACTCTATGGGGAGCATATCAAGTTCTCTGTGTTTTTCAAAGAGCCGTCTCATGAGCTTTATAATTATCATCTAAAACGGACAACAGCTAATGCATAAATCCTCGTTTGTGGACACTTCACCATGGCCCATTCCGCAACGACGATTTACGGGTAATCCGTATCAGTAAACTCACTATGCATGTCGCCGCGGCAATCGTCATCAATACTGCCAGCCACACTTTCCATGCCAGCACATCATGGCTTACCGGGTAACCGCGAGTGATGAGCGTGACAGTGTCCGCGTGGATATCCATGTCCCCACCGTGCTCAGGGCAGGCCCGATGGAATGTGCCTGACACCCGGATGGAATCGCCCTGCTGGCTGTAGCGGCCGGCCACCTGAATGTCGCTTGCCAGACCACTCTGGGTCCATATGCCAATTGCGTTGCTGCCGTCTGAAACATTGAGCCACACATGATCGCCGGCGTTCAGGATATCCCCGATTACTTCCCCAATATAGATGACGTCCTGCTTGTCAAGCGCTTTGGCCTGGTCGATCAGCCGGCTGCTGCTGACTTCTTCTCCCACAACGGCAGCCGGATACGCGAATAGGAGGAACAAAACCAAGGCAGCAATTATCGGGCGGTACATTTCTTCTTCACCTTTCCTGCAACATAGACTACCAGCGCAAATACGGACATGAACTCCAGCCGCCCCAGCCACATGCTCATAATGTAGGTTACCTTGAGGGCTGCCGGCATGGAGGGCAGCGTTACACCGATGCTGAGGCCAACATTGCCGGTCACTGAAGCCGATTCAAAGGCGGCCATACCAAAGGGGTAACCACAAAGCATGCCAGCCAGCGTGCCGATGGTGAACGTCACAACATATGCCGTAACGATCAGGAACGCGCTGCGGATCTGGCTGTCGTCCAGCACGACATCCCTGATATGATGGTACTTCTCCACCGAAACGATGGAATCAGGCAGCGCCATGCGCTTGACTTCCCGTTTCAGCGTGTGGGCAATGATCCCGATCCGCAGGCCTTTGAACCCGCCAGCCGTGGAACACGCGCTGCCGCCAAACAGCATCGCGACGGTGACGGCAAACAGCGCGATATCCCCCCACTCAAGATAGAACTGCTTGGCGTACACCGTCATGAAGCCCGTGGTTGTGTGGCCGGAGATCAACTGGTAGAAACCCTTGCGGAACATCGCGACGATGTCGGGGTATACGTTAAGCCGCATCAAGCCCAGCGCGGTAATCAGCGTCAGCACCGTCACTGTGACAGTAAATGATACGGTTTCCACGTTTTTGACCAGCTCTTTACGCTTGCCTGTCAGTACCGCGTAGTGCAGCGCGAAGTTGAACGAGCCGATGATAAAGAACACCATCGTTGCGATTTCGTACACGGCGCTGTGATAGTAGAGGATGTTCTGCGACATCGGGGCGAAGCCGCCCGTGCTCCATGCCGCCATGAACACCCACAAGCCGTGCAGGAACGCCCGCTGCGAGGACAGGCCAGCCGCGATCCCCGCTATCCAAAGGACCAGCGTGCCTACCACCAGATAGATCAGGCTGATCAGCCAGATATAGCGCGCCGTGGATACTACATTGGGCATCAGCCGCTCGTCCTTGCCTTCGCCGACATACATCTTGTATGCGCCGCTTGTCCCTTTAACAAGAACGGAAAGCGCGAGGACGACCATGCCCTGCCCGCCGATGAATGTCAGCAGGTGCCGCCACATGTTGAGGCCGTTGGACAGGTGATCCAGATCCTGGATCAGTACCACCCCAGTCGTAGTCAGACCGCTCATCACGTCAAAGCAACAATCGAGGTAGGATAGGTAATTGCCGCTGAGGTAGTAAGGCAGGGCGCACAGCAGCATGCCAAGAAACCATGAACCTGCCGCCACCACCATGCCCTGATTCCAACCCAAGCGCTGGTGCTGGGTATGCTTCCCGACCAGTGCCATGACACTACCGACAAGAAGCGCAGATGAACTGCTGATCAGGAAATTGAATGCCATGTCCCACTCGCTGAAGATGAGCGAGGTGATGAGCGGGATATACTGGGTAAGTCCCATACCGATAATGACGAGGCCAATGTAGTGCCATACCGCGCGGGTGTGTTCGGTGTGTTTTCTGAGCATAATCCACCCTTATCTGTTGATCAGTGAAATGATGAGCCCGACCAGCATTATTGCACACGCGAAGCCGATCTCCGCGATCACGCCAAGGACGTAGGAATGCCACTTCTTCATACTCAGGCCTCCACTTCCGCGGACGAGACGTACCCGCGCAAGGTAGCGATGCTATCCTCGCTGCCCATGGCAATGATCGTGTCCCCCGCGAGGATCTGCGTCTGGCCGCTTGGCACCGTCGCCTCCTTATCACGTATCAGGGAAACCAGAATAACGCCGGCAGGCAGCTTGAGGTCCATGACCAGCTTTCCGGCAGCCTTTGATTGTGCATTCACCTGAAACTCATGGATCCGGAGGTTACCAACCTTCTGCGACAGCATGAGGTTGATCCCCTCCCAATCGACTTCGTGCTCGATGATATCGGCGATATACGCGGTGCTTGAGACCACTGAGTCCACGCCCAGCGACCGGAACACGTTGATGTTCTTTGGGTTGTTGACACGGGCGATGGTGCGGGGGACATTGAAGTAATTCTTGGCCACCTGGCAGGCAACCAGATTGTTCTGATCGTGCCCGGTTACCGCGATCAAGATGTCGGCGTCTTCGATTTCCGCTTCTCTCAGGTCGCTCACGCTGGTGCCGTCGCCATGGATCAGGGTGATCCCAAGATCTGTAAGTTCTCCGGCGATTTTCTGGCACATGTCCGGATCTTCCTCGATCAATACCAGATGGTGCCGCTGCGGGACCAGCGTTTTTGCCAGATAGTACCCCAGCTTGCCGCCGCCAACAATTATGATATGCATGCTTCGCTGCCCTCCTTCACATAATCCGGTATGATCAGCAGGTCACCGGCCTCTACCACGCACTCCGGCCCTGTGAAGGTAAAGGCGCCGGACCTGATGATGCCCAGGATACGCAGCCTCTGCAGCGCCGAAACCTGTTTACCGACTGACCGCCGGGGTGCGGGGATCGTCTGGAAGCATATCCTGGTTCCAGCGAGCGATATCTCCGTATGAACTGGACTGGGCAGAAGCATTTCCTTGATCTTGTTGACAGCCAGTGATGTAGGGCATACGGTCGTCATACCCATTTCACGAAACACCAGTTCCCGCTCAGGCGAAAAAAGCCTCGTGATGACTTTGGGCACATGAAACAGATTCTGTGCCACCTGGGCGATCATAACGTTCATGTTGTCGTCCCTGGTGACCGCGGCCAACGCATCCGCCTGCTCGATCCCGGCGTTTCGCAAAACATCCTCGTCCATAGGCATCCCTGTGATCGTAACGCCGTTGAATCCCGATCCCAGCGCTTCCAGATTCTTCGGGTCGCTGTCGATCACCACGACGTCGTGATTTTCCTCTGATAAAATCTGCGCAAGGCTTGCGCCTATTGTCATGCATCCCGCGATGATAAAGTACATGGAATCTCCTCCTCGTGTGCTTGCGGAAACGGTGGGTGTGTGGCCCATTTTCCGCTCTTTGCCTTCCGCATTATTTTCTCCTGACTGCGTGACCAATACCACGAGCATCGTATTCGATTTCCAAGCGGTCCAGAAGAGGGTCAGGGAGGCAGTCGCTCTCATCAAACGCAGCTGTTTCATGAGGGTAAAACGAGCCGTAACATTCAAGATTCTGCCTCGCCGGCCGGTAAGCAGGATCAAGTGCCCATGCCGCCCGGAAGTGCTTCATCGCCAGTACATGGTCGCCCTGCTTCTCCAGCAGGATACCCAACAGGTTGTTGGGCTCCGGCATGTGCGGATACTTTCCCATCGCGTCACGTATCAGTTTTTCACATTCGGCAAGTTCCCAGCTTTTGATCAGCGCTCTGGCCCTATCGCACAATGCCTGCCGTTCTTCAATATCCTCAGGTGCTTTCATCTTCATGAACGAAGCCTCCTTTGCAGTGTGAGAACCGCACCATCATAGACTAGGCGCTGTGAGAATGGTGTGAGAGATTGCGGATCTGTGTGAGAATGCTGTGAGGAATATAAAAGAGCCGCTCCGAAAGTAAGGGAGCGGCAGCGCGTAAAAACTCAACAGAGAGGGAACTGCGCTCATACCATTCTCAAACATTAATGCTTTGATGCGGCGGATCTTTTCCGCCCTATCTTTGTCTCATTCAGTCGGCGTAGGCTGCGACTACCCCGCAACCTCAATGGTCGATGCGCTTCGCAGTCAGCGCCTGCTTGCGTTTCTTCCTTTCGGTTGATTCCTC
>Ga0209538_1000374_pt1 | contig 26727 bp, 23 predicted proteins | sample BarGraNGADG00211_2_FD_184492 | JGI IMG/M metagenome (GOLD analysis project Ga0209538, IMG submission 184492) | Arctic peat soil microbial communities from Barrow, Alaska - Barrow Graham LP Ref core NGADG0004-211 (SPAdes) (version 2) | ecosystem: Environmental > Terrestrial > Soil > Wetlands >... | reverse complement strand
CTTTTTCTTAAAAGCTTTTGATTCCCATTGGAACACCCAGCCTTTTTCGACTGCGTCTGCGACATATTTTGAGTCGGTGTAAATTACAACTTTACTTCCCGCAATCTTCAAAGCTTCCAGACCGGTAATTACTGCCATCAGCTCCATCCGGTTATTTGTTGTAAGCCTGAATCCCTCAGATTTTTCAAGACGGTGTCTGCCTGATATAAGCACAACTCCATAGCCACCCGGACCTGGATTTCCGCTGGAAGCACCATCGGTGTATATTGTAATTTCACTTACCATGAGGCAACGTAAGACCGGTGTTTGAGATGAAAAGTTTTATTGCTATTGAAAGCAGGATTACGCCAAATACTTTTTTGAGGATCTGAAGTCCTCCCTGCCCCAGAACCCTTTCAAACATTGAAGTCAAACGTAATACAAGATATACGACTATCATATTTAGAATCAGAGCAATAAAAATATTGATTGTCTGGTATTCAGCTTTCAGCGATAGTATGGTTGTAATTGATCCGGCGCCGGCGATTAATGGAAATGCTATCGGAAAAACAGATCCGCCGCCAGTTGAATCTTGTTTAAAAAGTTCGATACCAAGGACCATTTCCATCGCTATAAGAAAGATGATAAATGAACCTGCGATGGCAAAAGATGACACATCGATACCGAAGATCCCAAGCAAAGGGCTGCCGATAAATAAAAATGCCAGTAATATTAAGAAGGAAACAAGAGTTACTTTGGCTGATTTAACATCTCCTGATTTGGCTTTTATGTCGATGATAATCGGAATAGATCCCGGAATATCAATTATGGCGAACAGAACCATAAAAGTCGCAAGTATCTCAATTAAGCTCAAATGCATACATTAAAGATTTGGTACAAAGTTAGTCAGAAAAATCCAAACTTATTTTACCAATGTCATCTCATCAACCAGATGTTTTGCACCTGCATAAACATCCATTATCCAGAGGACGTACCTGATATCTACAGCGATTGTTCTCTGAATATCAGGTTCGAAAGCCACATCACCGCTCATTGCCTCCCAGTTGCCATCAAAAGCAAGTCCGATCAGCTCCCCATTTGCATTGAGAACAGGACTGCCTGAATTTCCTCCCGTGATATCGTTATTAGTCAGGAAACAGACCGGCATATAACCTTTTGAAGATGCATATCTGCCGTACTCTTTCCTGTTATTCAGATCGATAAGTCTTTGAGGTACATCAAATTCATAATCCCCGGGTTTATATTTGTCCACGGCCCCCTGGAGGGTTGTATAATATTTGTATGTTACTGCATCTTTCGGATCATAATCAAGAACTGAACCGTATGATAGTCTCATTGTCGAGTTGGCATCGGGATAAAGTGTTTTTTCCGGTGTCATCTCCATCAGAGCTGCTATCCAGAGGCGGCGGCCGGTAGCCAGATTACCTTCAAACTGACTCAAACCTTTTGAAACATCAACGGTCACTTTGTTTATTGAAGCAGCAGTGGTGCAAACAGGGTCACTTTCGAGTTTCTTTAGAACCGGTTTATCGAGAAACGCCAAAAGTGTTGCTTCACTGGCGAAGATCGATCTGGCAAACATATCATCAATAAATTTGTCAACGTTGCCTTTGAATTTTTTATCAACGACAGCAGTAAAAAAGTCGGGATGAAATTTTACCGGAATGTCACTCCTGTACAATTTCAGCATTGCTTTCATTGTTTTCTGGTTGGTAGGTGCGGAATAGTCCTTGTAAAATTCTTCTATAAAATTTTTAATATTTGGATTCAGGTCTGTTATCTTTTTTGCGTCTCCTGATCTAAGTGCAGAGATAAGAGCCGAAGCAACCTGGTTCATTTGAAGAATCTCACAGCCCTGCATAAAACATTCACTAATGTATTGCTGAGCATTGGCAAATTCAGCGCGTCCTTCAACCGATGTACGTATCATATTAAGAGCCTCGCCATATTTCGATTTTCTTTCAGGATTTGCGGTTATCCATGTATTGAACTGGTTTTCAATTTGTTGTTTTTTAGCTTTTACATTTAGTCTTTCCAGTCCTGCTTTTTGGCCAATTGAATATTTCCAATAATTTGAAGAGCCTGAATATTTCGATGCATATTGAATATTGACTTTCTGGTCAGCAACCATGTCGGCCATCCATATTTCCTGCTTTATTCCACGGATCTTAATCCTGTTAGGATGAGTGATCTTCAGCAATTCGTCAACTTCGTATGATGTTGCATATCTTTGTGTTCTGCCCGGATAGCCAAGGATCATTGCATAGTCACCTTTGTTAATATCTTTGATTGAAACCGGAAGATAGTATTTGGGTTTAAGGGGAACGTTATCTTTTGAGTAGGGGGCAGGCTTGCCATCGGGACCTGAGTAAACGCGGAATACCGAAAAGTCACCTGTATGACGGGGCCACTCCCAGTTGTCGGTATCAAAGCCAAATTTACCGATCGAAGATGGAGGTGCACCCACAAACCTGACATCAGTATATCTTTCATAAACAAGCAGATAGAAAAAATTACCGCCATAGAAAGAAGAAACCTGTGCCCTGTAATTGGTCCCTTCAGCTCCTTTTTTCTCTATTGCCGCTCTTGCTTCATTAATTGCAGAGCTCCTTTCAGATTCATTCATCCCTTGTTTAACGTTTGCCAGAATCTGATCAGTGACATCTTCAATTCTGATAAGGAACGTAACAGCCAGCCCGGGATTTGGTAACTCCTGCTCTTTTGACATAGCCCAGTAACCGTCACGGAGATAATCGTGCTCAACGGTGCTATGAGCCTGTATCTGGCCATAACCGCAATGATGGTTTGTAAGGATAAGACCCTGGGAAGAGACTATTTCACCGGTACATCCGCCTCCGAAAATCACGACAGCATCTTTTATGCTGGCTTTATTAAGGCTGTAGATATCTTCGGCAGATAATTTCAGCCCGAGTTCGGTCATCTTACCTATGTTGAGTTTTTCGATAAGTGGCAGTAACCACATACCCTCATCAGCTTTTGCTTTGAAGCTAAAACTTAAAACCAGAATGAACAGGATTGAAAATATTTTTTTCATCATTAAAAGGAGTATTTGAATTAATTCAAAAATAAGAGGCAAAGATAATTTATAAATTGAAATGGGGACAGGTCAGAATGTTAAAACCATCTGTGAATCGAAAAGATTAAATGATCTCCTGTGATACGGAGTGATACCATATTTTAGAATTGCAGTTTTGTGAAAAGAAGTTGGGTAACCTTTATTTTTATCCCAGCCATATTGAGGAAATTCATTATGTAACTTTTCCATGAACTCATCCCTGAATGTTTTTGCAAGAACTGACGCCGCAGCAATAGAAAAATATTTGCCGTCTCCTTTTATTATTGTCTCATGCTTAATGTTTTTATATGGATAAAATCTATTGCCGTCAATAAGCAGGAACTCGGGTTCTTTTTCGAGTCCTTCTATTGCAATATGCATTGCTTTTATAGATGCTCTCAGGATATTTATTTTATCTATCTCATCATTATTGACAAATGCCACTTTCCATGCAATAGCTGAATTCATTATCTCTTCTTTCAATGTCTCTCTCTGTTTTGCTGAGAGTTTTTTTGAGTCATTCAGGACAGGATGTTTGTAATTTTTTGGAAGAATGACTGCTGCTGCAACTACAGGTCCGGCCAGGCAGCCTCTTCCGGCCTCATCGCAGCCGGCTTCGGTAAGATTATGATACAGGTAAGACTTAAGCATCAGGGATTGGTTGTTATTCAATTGGGTATAAAAATAAGTAATTATTTTGTCAGCCGCTACAACAAGTGGATACTAAAAATAAACTTAATGGCATAAGAAAATTTAAATAAGTTATTAACACATTTATCAACAAAAAATGTTGATTTGTCAAAATAATAATTATTTTTACCTCACGGATCGGATAAAATATGATTAGAAAGGTCAATATTTTAATAATATTATTACTGGTAATAAGGACTGGTTTGCTCTCACAACAATTGTCCCACCAGGTTCTTGTTCCGCTTGCCGGCGTTGTAGCAAAAGGGGACGTAAATTATTCACAAACTGTTGGAGAAACTGCTGTTGAGATAGTTGGATGTTCGGATTTTGTATTTACCCAGGGATTTCAGCAGCCCGGGATAAAACTATCGCACGAAACCCCTCCTCCTGGAAACGGTGTAAAAGTTTACCCTAATCCGGTTGCAGATTATTTAACCGTGGAATTATTTGGAAGTACAGCCAGAAGTTTCAGAATTGATTTAATTAATATAAGCGGGACAGTGGTTTTTACTGAACGAAAAGATTTCAGCGACCAGTTTTGGCTTAAGGAACCTATTAATATTGAAAATCTCATCAGAGGATTTTATCTTGTCAGGATTATCAGCGAGGATGGTATAATAAACAGGACATTTAAAATTCAAAAGATATAAACCAGGATAGTATGGCTTCGAAAAATTCATTAAAGTACCTGATTTTAATTGCAGTTACGATGATTTGTGCAGATAGCTTTGCGCAAAACAGTGTTGCACTTGGGATACATTACCAGGCTGTTGCCAGGGACAACTATGGCAATGAACTGGCCAACAGGAAAATAAGTGTTAAGTTTTCTATAATATCGGGAGATCCGCTCGCATCTCCGGTTTACCAGGAGGTTCATCAGGACGTGACGACTTCCAGGTATGGTGTTTTTTCTCTTGTCATCGGAAATGGGATCCCAACAGGAAGCACCCCTTTCGGAGAGCTTTCGCAGATAGAATGGAATAAGGCTTTTCATTATCTTAAGGTAGAGGTGAAATTTGAAAACACCTATATGGATATGGGAACCATGCAGTTCCTCGCAGTGCCATATGCTCTTTATGCTCAAAAATCTCTTGAGCCGGGTCCGGAAGGTCCGAAAGGTGATCCGGGTCCGAAAGGCGAAGCAGGAGATCCTGCTACCGATAATCAGACACTATCTGTCATAAACGTTGATGGGTCGGACTATCTTTCTATTTCTGGCGGGAACGGTGTAAAGATATCATCTATTGAACGTGATGGAGATCCGACAAATGAAATCCAGGATCTGGTAATCAATTCAAACAAGCTTAAAATTACAAAGAATACAAGCGCTACAGAATGGGATCTGACAAAATACCTCGATAATACTGACAATCAGGCTCTGACTTATGATGCCGCCAGCAGGGTACTCGGTATATCGGGTAATGCATTAACCATAAACCTTTCAGAACTAAAGAATGATGCAGATGCTGACCCGACAAATGAAATACAGGATCTTCAGCTTGCAGGGAATATATTAAAAGTAACCGGGAAATCTGATGCAACATCAATAAACCTGGCGCCATACCTCGATAATACAGATAACCAGGGATTAACATATTCCGAATCCACTAATACTCTTTCAATTGACAGAGGCAATAGCATAACCCTGGGAAGTTTGGTGGCGTTCAGAGCGAAAAAGACAGTTTCAGAAACCAACCTATCTTTTATGACCGATTATGATTTTATTACGGGTAATCCGGATTTTAATGACGGTGGGGGATTTGATTATCTGACAGGAGTATTTACTGCTCCTGTTCCTGGCATATATACTTTTAATATAAGTTATACTGCTATAGGTCTCGGGGATTCACGGTCACTTAAAATATTTCTTAATGGTGGATTAAATGAGATATTAAATAGTGGTATCACATCTAATACTTCATTGACCAGATCTATAACAATGAAACTTATTTCAGGAGATAAAGTAAAAGTTATAATAAATACTGGAAGTTCAATAGATTCCGGGATCGGCTCTTTTTCCGGTTACAAGGTTTATTAAAGGCTTATTTTTTTGTTGAACTCCCTACTGGATTCGAATGCATTTTATCTTTTGATTTATTAGCATTAATGCAACCGCTCCGCGTTTGCAAATAATCAGATACTCAGGACAATAAAAACAATATTCCAGGGCATACCAGAACCGCGGAGCGGTTCCATCATTGATTTAGAGTCACTACAATATTATTTTACATTCTCTATCTCATACATTGCATCTCTGAATTTTCCCATTAGCTCTTTATTCAGATCGAGAGGTGGTTTTGCACCTTCGGGGAGAAATGATTTATAAGGATTATCTTTAGAGTATATAGCAAACTCATTTTTAATATCTTCCAGCAATTTTGGCTTCGTAAACAGATCGAGAGCCGTACCTGCCATCACTTTAGCACCTGCATTGAGTCCCTTCCATGCTGCAGTACCATAAATAAGATGCTACAGATGACCAATGATGACCAATAGAACCAGGAACTCCTCCCGGAAAATTAAGAGTGGCTGTTGCAGTAATCATCGTTACTTCTCCTACATCAGAAGAACCGCCACCAACCTGTAATTCAGGAGGTTGTCGCAAGGAATTTATTTTGGATGGATAACCGGTCTCTTTTTCTCCAAGCTCTTTCTGAAGAGCTTTTGAAAAGTCCTGTTCAGATTCGGTCCACTCAGGTAATCCGACAAGTTCAATATTTCTCTGGATTGTTTCAGCTAATCCCTTATTTGAATGTTTCTGATGAACACCTGTAATTACACGCACAGTATCCAGTTTGGTCCCGGTAGCAAGCGCCGCACCCATGGCACAATCAATTACTCTTTTGTACATGTCTTCGAGTCTCTCATCTGTGTTCCTCACATAGTACCATACCGAAGCTTTGTCGGGAACGACGTTGGGTGCTTCTCCTCCTTCAGTAATGACATAATGTAAACGGTAAGTATAAAAAAGATGCTCATGGAGCATATTACATGCTGCAATTCCGGCTGTTCCCATCAAGTTGTGTCCGCAGCCATGACCAGGAGCTTCATTATTTCTTATAGATTTATCTGATTCAGAATAATAAAATTCAATTATAAAAGCATTAATGCAACCGGTCCGTGGTTATATTGAATCCCCGCTAGCGCATTGGCTTCGCCGGGCTCGCAAGCCCGGTTCCCCGCAGTTTGCTGCGAGGATCTTCAATTTAATTCTGATTACCAGTGTGAATTTTATGCATATAATTAGTCCTGATCATACTGAATATCACTACACAAAACACAACTCCGGCAATTATGCCGGTAAGGTTACTTAGTATATCTGTATAATTAAATGAACGCCCCGGGATCAGCTTCTGGTGATATTCATCCAGAATAGCAAATAAGCTCAGGATAACCGTAATTGTCAGAGCTTTCCGGAAACCCATCCTGTACTCATCACCTGCAAACGTAAGGAAACTTAACAGGGTCAATGCTCCATATTCAAGGAAGTGAATAAGATAATCGAGCCTTATATCACCTTTTGCCAAATGTATCTTCAGGGTTGGGATATTTGGAGTCGACGATACAGCTAATATGGTAATAGCCCAGACAATCAGAAGATATCTGGCAAATGGCCTGAGAAGGGTAATCAGTTTTATCATATCAGTTTTATTGCCGGGTTACCATAAAAACTTTTAAAGATCTTTTTTATTTTATGTTCCTCTTTCAATCAGCTGATTTCAGATAACAGCCCCGAAAAGTAATAAAATCTTTACAGTCAGCAAAAGATTCATAATGTTCCTGCAGTTGAAGGTTATCAGTTGTACAATAAAAAGCTAAATTTGCACAAAACCTGAAAAATGATAACTAACGAACAGATAAAAGATTTATCGGAACGCCGTGATGCGTTAAGGAGGTTTCTTTGACGTTGATGAAAAACTGATTCTTATAGCGGAGAAGGAGAGTGTCACACAACAGCCCGGATTCTGGAATGATTCAAAACGTGCCGAAGGACTTCTTAAAGAGATAGCCCGGTTAAAAAGCTGGACAAATGATTTTGACAGGGTGAACAGCGCTGTTGAAGATCTTATTGTCATAAATGATTTTTACAGGGAAGGTGAAGCTACGGAAGAAGATATTGATAATCAATATTCTAACTGCCGTTCCATGATTGAGGACCTTGAAGTCCGCAATATGCTGCGTAATGAAGAAGATCAGCTTGGCGCTATCCTGAAGATCAATTCGGGTGCAGGCGGCACTGAAAGTAATGATTGGGCAGCTATGCTGATGAGGATGTACCTTCGATGGGCCGAAAGGAACAACTACAAGACAAAGGAGCTTGACTTCCAGCCCGGGGATGAGGTAGGCATTAAATCGGTTACAATTGAAATAGAAGGAGAAAGGGCATATGGTTATCTGAAAGGCGAGAACGGTGTCCATCGTCTGGTAAGGATCTCCCCGTTTAATGCTCAGGGGAAACGCCAGACAACTTTTGCTTCGGTTTTTATCTCTCCGCTGGTTGACGAAAACATTGAAATAGAAATCAACCCATCAGACATAACATGGGATACATTCCGCTCCAGCGGTGCAGGAGGACAGAATGTAAATAAAGTTGAAACAGCTGTAAGGCTGAAACATCATCCTTCCGGAATCGTTATTGAAAACCAGGAGACCCGGTCACAACTGAATAATAAGGAGAATGCCTTAAAGATCCTCAAATCACAGCTTTATGAGATTGAACTGCGAAAACTGCTTGATGAAAAGGCAAAGATTGAGGGTGAGAAGAAGAGGATAGAGTGGGGCTCACAGATCAGATCGTATGTTCTGCATCCTTATAAAATGATAAAGGACCTTCGTACAAGTCATGAGACTGGTAATGTCCAGGCTGTTCTTGATGGCGATCTCAATCCTTTCATAAAATCATACCTTATGGAATTTGCCGGCAAATAGTTTTTCCGACACCAGATGATTTATCTCATTTAAAAATTACAAATGAATTGATTAATTTGCATCAACTATTCGTGGAGTAAATAATGGTAATAAAGGAAAAGTTATTTGATAAGTTCCCCCCTGTCAGCACAAAAGAGTGGATGGACAAAATCATTATTGACCTTAAAGGAGCTGATTTCAACAGAAAGCTGGTCTGGAAAACAAATGAGGGATTTGACGTAATGCCGTTTTACAGGCAGGAAGACCTGGAAAACATTCAGTATGTCGATTCCCTTCCCGGCGAATTTCCATTCTTACGAGGAAAAAAGATAAAAGACAATAACTGGCTGGTCAGACAAAATATAAGTGTTTTGGATTATTCTGCTGCGAACCGGAAAGCCCTCGACATCCTGATGAAAGGAGTTGATTCTATTGGGTTTATTATTAATGATCCTGATTCAGTAAGTGAAGAGAATTTCGAAATACTACTGAAAGATGTACATCTGGCGGGCATTGAAATAAATTTTCTTTGCAGCGGGAAAGCAAAAGAGATAGTTGACCTGATTATTAAAATAGCAAAAAAATCCGGAACCAGCCCTGACAAAATACATGGAGCTTTTGAAGCAGATCCGATTGGACGGCTGATGCTTAACGGGACACTCTGCATTCCGGTCAGTTCAGGATTTGATTACCTGGCTTCGGTGACTGAGGCCGCATCTGTTCTTCCAAATTTCCGGACGATTCATCTTAACGCCTCATATTTCAATAATGCAGGGGCTGATATAGTGAAGGAACTGGCATTCGGTATTTCAATGGGAAGCGAATATATGACTCATCTCACCGACAGGGGAATTAGGCCTGATGTTGCAGCTTCCAAAATAAGGTTCAGCTTTGGAACCGGTTCGAACTATTTTGGGGAGATAGCAAAATTACGGGCTGCACGTCTGCTATGGTCGGTAGTTACCGAAGGTTTTAAACCGGAGGACCGGGATTTATGCAAAATGGAAATTCATTGTGTGACCAGCGAATGGAATAAAACAGTATATGATCCGTATGTGAATATGCTTCGTACCCAGACTGAAGCAATGTCTTCAATACTCGGAGGAACCGATTCGCTGACTGTCGAACCGTTTGATGTTGTGTTCAGGCAGACTGATGAATTTTCTGAGAGGATCGCCCGCAATCAGCAACTTATTCTAAAAGAGGAATCTTATTTCGATAAGGTTGCTGATCCTGCTGCCGGATCTTATTATATCGAAAATCTTACCGCTCTTATCGCTGAGAATGCCTGGAAATTATTTCTGACCATTGAAGAGCAGGGTGGATTTATCTCGGCTCTACAGAAAGGATTTATTCAGAAAAAAGTATCTGAGTCGGCAGCCAAAAGAAAGGTGGATATCGCAAATGGCAAAGAGATTCTGCTTGGGACAAATAGGTTCCCCGATATAAATGAAGAAGCCCCTTCAGAAATTGAGTTGAGCAGGGTATTTAAAACAGAGGAAAGGGGAAGTGATCTTTTGATTGAACCGATCAGGCTTTTTCGGGGATCAGAGGAAAATGAAAGGGTGAGACTGAAAACTGAACATTGAGCAGAAGAGAGGATATGAGGCCAAAATTCAGATATACCGACCTTAACGGACTTTCTATCACGAAAACGGATTATCGTGAATGGGAAAAGGAGAAATGCATAAAGCAGAACTGGATGACACCGGAAATGATCCCAATAAAAAGTGTATACACGAAAGAGGATCTTGCCGGGATGGGCCACCTTGAATATGCAGCCGGGTTACCACCATTTCTGCGGGGCCCGTATTCAGGAATGTATGCGATGCATCCATGGACCATACGACAGTATGCAGGCTTTTCAACAGCGGAGGAATCAAATGCCTTCTACCGGAGGAACCTTGCAGCAGGGCAAAAGGGATTATCAATAGCATTCGATCTTGCTACACACAGGGGATATGATTCTGACCATGAGCGTGTTGTCGGAGATGTTGGAATGGCGGGAGTTGCCGTTGACTCTATCCTCGACATGAATATATTATTTGACGGTATACCTCTTAATAAAATGTCAGTGTCGATGACTATGAACGGAGCCGTTCTTCCCATCCTGGCTTTTTATATCGTAGCAGCACTTGAACAGGGTGCAAAGCTTGAAGAGCTTACAGGAACAATACAGAACGACATTCTTAAAGAGTTTATGGTAAGGAATACTTATATCTATCCTCCTGAGTTTTCGATGAAGATCATTGCTGACATTTTCGAATTTACTTCGGTTAAAATGCCAAAGTTTAATTCAATAAGCATTTCGGGATATCATATGCAGGAGGCTGGAGCCACTTGTGATATTGAACTTGCATATACTCTTGCTGACGGATTGGAATACATCAGGACAGGAATCAAAGCAGATCTCGACATAGATGCTTTTGCTCCCCGGTTATCATTTTTCTGGGCCATCGGTATGAATCACTTCATGGAGATAGCCAAAATGAGAGCTGCCAGGTTGCTCTGGTCGAAAATTGTCAGTGAATTCAATCCAAAGAACCCAAAATCGCTGGCGCTCAGAACACACTGTCAGACATCGGGATGGAGCCTTACGGAACAGGATCCATATAATAATGTCGGAAGAACATGTATTGAAGCAATGGCGGCGGCACTTGGCCATACCCAAAGCCTTCATACTAATGCCCTTGATGAGGCTATGGCTCTTCCTACCGACTTTTCTGCACGTATAGCCCGAAATACACAGATATATATTCAGGAAGAAACAAATATCTGCAAAGCGATTGATCCATGGGCCGGATCATATTATATTGAAAGCCTGACACATGATATTGCAGCAAGAGCATGGGAGCATATCATGGAGATCGAGTCGCTCGGGGGAATGGCTAAAGCTATTGAGTCGGGTGTTCCAAAAATGAGAATTGAAGAGGCTGCAGCCAGGGCACAGGCAAAAATTGATTCAGGGGTTCAGATAATTGTAGGTACAAACAGGTACAGGCTTGAAAAGGAAGATACATTCGAAACACTCGAAGTCGATAATACCGCTGTCCGTGAATCGCAGATAAAACGACTGGCAAAACTGCGGGCCGAAAGAAATGAAGCAGAATGTCAGGCTGCACTTGATGCAATTACAAAATCGGCCCAGACAGGAGAAGGTAATCTTCTTGAATTATCAATAGAAGCAGCATCAAAACGAGCCAGTCTTGGCGAGATTTCTTATGCATGTGAAAAAATAGCAGGGAGGTACAAAGCAGTGATACGAACAATTTCAGGAGTATATTCATCAGAGTACAAATCAGATAAAGACTATGATGAAGCAAGGGCTCTCATCGCCCGTTTTGCAGAAAAAGAGGGTCGTCAACCCAGGATTATGATCGCGAAGATGGGCCAGGATGGCCACGATCGGGGTGCGAAAGTTGTTGCAACCGGATATGCGGATATTGGCTTTGATGTCGATATAGGGCCTCTGTTTCAGACCCCGGCAGAAGCTGCAAAACAGGCTGTGGAGAACGATGTTCATGTGCTTGGGGTATCGAGTCTTGCCGCTGGTCATAAAACTCTCATTCCTCAGGTCATCAATGAACTGAAACGATTGGGAAGAGAAGATATCCTCGTTATTGCAGGCGGAGTTATCCCTCCTCAGGATTATCAGTTTCTCTACGATTCAGGAGTAGCTGCAATATTCGGACCAGGTACATCTGTTGCAAAAGCAGCAAAGCAGATCATTGAAATTTTACTGGAAATTTATCATTAGAATTCATAAAATTATTATTTATAAACGATATAAATACATGTTTTATGACATTAATAAATATCATGTTTTGAAATTATTAATATAAGTAATAATAATTTAGTGTCTCATGAATTTAGATCATTTGAAATAAAAATTCATATCTAAATGAAGCACTATATTCCACCACAACTTACGAGGCTCGCACTTGCATTTGCAATATTTATCACTCTCTTTTTAGTCCTCCGGAATTTTCTGGTACCTGATACTTTTGGAGAGTATGGTCACTACCGGGGTGCTTCTCTTATCGAAAATGAACAACCTGAAATTCACTATTCAGGACAACAGGCATGTTTTGAATGTCACCGGGATATTGAAGACCTTAAAGCACAGGATGTTCATAGTGAGATACATTGTGAAACCTGTCATGGTCCGGGTCAGAAACATGTTATAAGTAGTAAAGCGACTGATATTCTTAAGCCTTCAAGCCGGGAATTCTGCGGATCATGTCATGTCATGAATGCAGCAAAATCTAAAAACGCTGTTATTCAGGTTGATCTTAAAGAACATAACATTGGAAAGAATTGCACAGAATGTCATAATCCGCATCAGCCATGGGAAATGAAAAAATAAATTCATCAAGAAGAAAATTCCTTAAATCGGCGGTAGCAATTGCCGGAGCTACAATTGGATACCAGGTGCTGAAATCTTCTCCGGTTTTGATTTCTGCTGCTGAACCGAAAGACGAAAGCCTGCCCTGGTACGGTATCGTAATAGATATTCAGAAATGTATCGGATGTGGTTCCTGTGCTAAAGCGTGTAAAAATGAGAATGATGTACCCGTCGAGCCATTTTTTTTCCGTACATGGATAGAACAGTATACGGTTAAGAATGATGGATCAGTAGATATAGTTTCCCCAAATGGAGGGATCGATGGTTTTGAGCAGAGGGTCCCTGATGAGGATATATTTAAATCCTTTTTTGTTCCCAAGATGTGTAATCATTGTGCAAAATCGCCATGTGAACAGGTATGCCCTGTAGGTGCAACTTTTTTGAGTCCGGAGGGAGTTGTTCTTATAGACGAAAAGTATTGCATCGGTTGCAGATATTGTGTTCAGGCATGCCCTTACGGCTGCAGGTTTATTCATCCGGTCAAGAAAGTTGCCAATAAATGCACCCTTTGTTATCACCGGTTGAAGAAAAATCTTGCCCCGGCTTGCATGGAAGTATGCCCAACAGGTGCCAGAATGTATGGTAATCTGAGAGACAAAAACAGTGAACTGGTAAAGTTTCTGAAGGAACATACCACGCATGTACTCAGGCCTAACCTGAATACCGGAGCAAAATTATATTATAATGCACTTAGTTCGGAGGTAAGATAATATGGATCCACATTACCAACATTTATACAATATCCTGGCCAATTCACAGGGATATATTTTCCCGAATGAGATTGATCTGCAATGGGGAATACTGATAGTTGTTTATCCGTTTATCACTGGGCTTGTTGCAGGGGCTTTCATTCTGGCTTCTCTCGAGAGGGTTTTTAATGTAAAAATTCTTAAGTCCACCTATCAGCTTGCTCTTCTTACAGCCATGTCATTTTTGCTGGTTGCAACAATGCCGCTGATCAGTCACCTGTCGCAGCCGCAACGGGCTTATGAAATAATGATAACTCCTCATTCATCGTCAGCGATGGCGATTTTCGGGTTTGTCTATTTATGGTATCTTATGGTTGTGCTTTTGCTGGAGATATGGTTTGATTACAGGCATAGTATGGTTGTATGGTCGAATGAGAAAAGAGGAGTGATGAAGTGGGTTTACAAAATACTTACACTTGGAGTAAGCGATATTTCACCAGAGACAGTTAAGTGGGATAGAAAACTCGGATATATTATTACTGTAGTGGGGATCCCGTCTGCATTTATATTACATGGTTATGTCGGATTTATTTTCGGATCAATAAAGGCAAATCCATGGTGGTCAACACCACTCATGCCAATTATTTTCCTCTTTTCGGCAATGGTATCAGGAATTGCAATAGTGATGTTGATTTATATGGTTATCAATTATTTCCGTAAACAGCCCATTGAAGTTGATGTTCTTGATTCTATCGGTAAGTTTCTCTTCTTCGTTCTGATTCTTGACTTTACTCTTGAGGGTCTTGATCAGATACACAGGATTTATTTAGCCGAAGAATCATTTGAGATTATAAAGTTGCTGGTGTCAGGAAAATTATACCTTACCCTTTTTGTATCACAGGGTTTGGTGGGAACAATTATTCCGCTCATTGCACTTGCTTTTCTTCAGTTTTATAAACATAAAATAAAACTCCGCAAAACGATGTACTTTATTGTGGGAATTCTGGTTATGGTAGGGGTTTATTCAATGAGGTGGAACGTTGTAATCGGTGGACAATTATTCTCAAAAAGTTTTTCGGGATTTACCAGTTTTAAAGTTGGGCTGATTGGTCTCGACGGAACGTTGATGGCAGCATTCTGGCTTCTGATTCCATTCGGGATCCTCGTCTTTCTCTTATGGCTATTGCCACCCTGGAAAATGGTGAATGAGGAAGAGTAGTTTGTTTTTTTGACCGGAATCAGAGTTTTCCGGAGTTCTTTTTCCAAGTTTTTTCCAATTAAAAATTATTTGCCATGGAAGATCGTGAAGAAGAAATAGGAAAAATTAAGAGGCGTCTGGATTCACTGGAAATTCGTTTGACCCGGCTGGAATCGGCACCCCTCAGTGCTGAAAATAAAAACATATACTTATCAGCAGAACAGACTCAAACAGTAAATCCTTCACTTATTGAAGGTACATCAAATGAGGAAGATAAGGGAATTGAATCACAAATTGGACGATTTGGACTGGCCTGGATAGGTAATATAGTTCTGCTTTTCGGCATCGCTTTCCTAACTCAATATCTGATTATTCTGGGGCACAGGTATTTTTCAGCTATCCTTGGTTATATTGCAGTCGGGTTGATTTTTTTCCTGGCTGATTATTTAAAGAAAACAAATGATCACCTGGCATTCATGTTTAAGATGAATGCTCAGATCCTTCTATTTTTTATTACCCTTAGGTTATATTTTATTTCGGCATCACCAATACTTTCAAATAAAACAATCGCTTTAATTCTGCTGGTTCTGCTCATTGCATTTCAGACATATTTGTCATTTCGCAATAAATCACAGGCGTTTGCGGCATTATCGGTAGTTTTTGCTCTGATAACGGCTGTTGTAAGTGATTCAACTCATTTTATGTTAGTGTTAGTTATTTTAACAGCAGTAGGATCAGGTTATTATTATTACAAATTTAATTGGCGCCCGTTACTTATTGTAACAGTTATACTTACATACATCACATTATTCTTTTGGCTTGTTGGAAATCCCGTCCTGGGTCATTCAATGCAACTGATAACACAAAAGCATTCAGCCGTAATTTATCTTTTTGGGTTGGGATCCGGTTTCTCCATTTTGTTGCTCTTCAGAAGAAAAGATACCTCTTCGGATGAATTTTTAACCGGATTGACATTTGTTAATGGGATACTATTTACTTTTCTTTTGACTTTTGTTGTATCAGGACTCTTTAGTAAGAATTATGTAGCTCTTTTTTCCATAATAACTATTTGTTGCCTTATCTATTCAACAATATTGCATTCTAAGTCTGACTGGAATTTCGCATCTGCTTTTTATGCTCTTTATGGTTTTATGGCAATGAGTATTGCTCTTTACGGCCTATTTGGTTTTCCAAAGGTTTATTTGCTTCTTTCGGTTCAAAGTCTGATTGTAGTTTCCATGGCTCTCTGGTTTCGAAACCGGTTGATAATTGTAATGAACAGTATTCTTTTTCTGACCATTCTTCTGGTCTATCTTTTATCATCAAAATCAGTAGATGGAGTTAACTTTTCTTTTGCACTGATCTCTCTCATCTCAGCCAGGATAATTAACTGGAAGAGGTCGAGATTACAAATTAAAACTGACCTTATCAGGAATTTATACATGGTGGAAGGATTCTTTATGGTATTATATGCTCTGGTCCATGCAGTTCCCAAGCAGTTTATAACACTTTCATGGACAATTGCGGCGCTTCTTTATTTCTTGCTTGGTTTTATGCTTAAAAACATAAAATACAGGTATATGGCTCTTGGAACCATGATCTGTGCCTCTTTTTATTTTTTTATTTTTGACCTTGCAAAGATCGAGATAGTTTACAGAGTGTTGGCTTTACTTTTTCTGGCTGCCATTTCGATTGGTATTTCCATGTACTACACAAACCGCATAAAAAAATCCGACAATTAACATAAGATTTTAGTTCAAAGCATATTCCGGGTAATTTATTGCATGCATTGAAAAAAATCCTCTTAATTTGTATTCCCTTAAATGCAATTAAATGAAACGGATTACTTTCTTGTTTGTCTTTCTTATGATTTTTTCAGGCAGTTGTAAAACTACAAAGCCTTTATCCGAACCTGCACCTATAACACCACAGATTTCTGAAAATAAAGGTGCTGTAGATTTCTCAGAGCAGTCGACCTGGCTACTGGGTTATTTTAGCAAGGAACGGTTAGTACGTGAGCCTTATTCTTCGTGGTATATTAAAGGCTATGACGAGTATCAGTTTAACAGTGAAGCTGTTAATAAATTATTAGATATAAACAAAGATGGAGTAACAATTAAAATAATTATGGGTACCTGGTGCCCTGATAGCAGAAGAGAAGTCCCCCGTTTTATGAAGGTACTTGATTTATGGCAGTTCCCTGCTGCTAATGTCACATTTATCGGTGTAGATAACGCAAAGTTGTCACCTGTGGGTGAATACGAAAATCTTGATATCCAGAGAGTGCCTACTTTTATTATATATAAAAAAAATATTGAGGCTGGACGCATCATTGAAAACCCAACAACGTCTTTAGAACAGGATATAGTTAATATCCTTGAAAAGGAATGAAAATTAACAAATACATTTTGGAATCATGGAAGATGTAAAAAACAATTCAGGACAAAATATGGGAATCGCTGCCCTGATTACGGCAATAATCACATTTGTACTTGCAGTAGTTCCCTGTGTGGGTATCATTGCTATTATCCCGGGAATAATAGCTATTATTCTGGCATCTGTTGGATTATCACAGGCTGCAAGAAATAGTAATCCAAGGGGTGTTTTATTAGCCGGTTTGATTATCGGAATAATTGCTTCACTTATTGCATTTTCGCAGATTTTTGTAGCAGGTAAGATCGCGCAGAAAGCCGATAAATGGCCTAACGAAATACAAAACGTCATTAATGATGTACAGGATAATGTAATTAAAGATATTGAAGATGCTAATATCTCAATTAAAGTTGAGAGCAACGGTGATAAAGTTGAAATAAACACAAATACAGGTAAAAAAGATATGGAAAAGAAATTGGAGGAGCTTGAAAAAGTAAACACTCAGACCAATGACTCTGTCAAACCGAAAAAATAATTCCGGGTCAAAATTTATGGCGAAGGCAAAAAAGGAGCCTTACCTTCTTATTAATATTATTTTTGCCGGAGTAATACTGTTGATTTTAGCGTACTCCGGTATCTTTTCTCCTGAAAAAGATAACTATCCCGTTATATGCGTCCATGAAAAACTGACTGGAGAACCATGTATTTCCTGTGGATTGTCACACAGTTTCTCGCTGATCGTAAGGGGAAGGATCGGTGAAGCATACCAGTGGAATGCCTTTGGAATGAGGGTGTTTCTGTTTTTTATTTCCCAGCTTTTTATGCGGGTTGTATTTTTATTAATTTCTTTAAGGCATCCTGATATCCGGAAACAATTAATAATTTATGATTGTGTTGTTTCCGGCATTATATTCCTGATCTCATTCTGGCCATTTATGACAAGTATTGTTAAAGGAGTTTTTTAATATAATTGAATAAGTCACTCAGCATAATCATTCAGCAGATCGTACAACATATTGCTCTCAAATCCTTTCGATAAACCATATCTCAGCAATTTCCCTTTCAGATCGTACTGATTCTTTGCTTTTATGATTTTGCGGTGAGAAGAGATTAAATTATTTATTACATTCAGATACTCTTCATCACCAATCTCTTCAACAGCTGTACCTATTATATTACCAGGAATATTTTTGATCTTCAGATGAGCCTTTATTTTAACTTTGCCCCACTTGTTTTGTCTGAATTTATCTCTGACAAAGGCCTTTGCATATCGTTTCTCATTAATAAAATTTTCTTTTGTCAGGGTATTGATAATTTTTTGTCCATCTTCTGAGCCAATACCCCATGTTTGTAATTTTTTACTTATATCACTCGAACACTGTTCTTTCTGTGAGCATATTGCCATCGCTTTTGCAAGAGCAGTTTTATATAAAAGATTTTCAGACATTTTTAATTCCTTTTATAAACCTTGCTTTACCATTAATATCTTTTACAATTGAAATATCTGAATATTTGTAAAATTCAAGCAAATCAACCATTAATAATCCAAACGCCTCATTTATCTCAAAATAGATTTTACCCTTGGGAACTAATATTTTTACGGCTTGTTCAAGTATTGCACGGTAAAATACAAGTGGATCGGAGTCGGGCACGAATAATGCCGTATGAGGCTCAAAATCAAGAACATTACTGTTCATGAATTGTTTTTCGAGATCTCTGACATAAGGCGGATTACTGACAATAATATCCGTTTCTGCAACCGTGAGGTGATCTGATGAGAAAACATCAGCCTTTAGAAATGAAACAGATACATTGTTCAACCTGCTGTTTTCTTCAGCAATTTTAATCGCACCTTCCGAAATATCGGTACCTGTCACTGATGAACCGGGGAGGTTCACCGCAAGCGCAATGGCTATACAGCCTGAACCTGTACCAACGTCTAAAATATTTCCGGTAAAGCCCCTGTTTTTCTTAATAATAAGATCAACAAGTTCCTCTGTCTCGGGCCGGGGGATCAGAGTTTCTTCATTAAGTTTTATTACACAATTATAAAAACTTGTTTCTCCAAGAATGTACTGGATCGGTTTTCCGCTTTTCAGTTCCTTGCATATATTTATAATCCTGCGGGCATGGATTTGAGTTACATGGTGCTCAGGCAAGGCAAGATTTTGCAACCTTTTAATGCCTGTAACAGTCTTAATAATAATATTTGACAGGGCGCTGATTTCGTGATCCTGGAAGTTTCCTTTCAGTTCCTTAGCCAGATAGAGCCTGATATCTTTTATTGTTTGTATATTAACACCCATAAGTCAAAATTAGCACTTTAAGGTAAATGCCAGAGAAGTTTGAAGTAAAATTCATGAAAAGGTGCCTTGAACTGGCTGTAAAAGCCGAAGGTCTTACTTATCCGAATCCTTTGGTGGGATCGGTTATTGTTTATAACGGGAAAATTATTGGAGAGGGTTATCATCTGAAAGCAGGCGGACCACATGCTGAGGTCAACGCCATCAACTCCGTTCATAATAAGGAAATGCTCAGTAAGTCAACACTCTATGTGAACCTTGAACCTTGTTCACATACCGGCAAAACACCTCCGTGTACCGATTTAATAATTTCATATAAAATACCAAAGGTAGTAATAGGAGCTGTTGATACAAGCGACAAGGTATCAGGTAAAGGAATTGCCAGGTTGAAAAATGCAGGATGTGAGGTCATTATAGGGGTTTTAGAAGCGGAATCCAGATATCTGAACAGAAGATTCTTTACTTTTCATGAAAAAAGGAGACCATATATTTTCCTTAAATGGGCGCAAAGCGCTGATGGATATTTAGATATCATAAGAAGTCAGGTCCATAATTCAGGACCGACATGGATATCGGGCAAGCCTGAAAGAATTCTTGTCCATAAATGGCGTTCAGATGAACAGTCAATACTGATTGGAGCAGAAACTTTAAGAACTGATAATCCGAAGTTAAACGTCAGGGAATGGTATGGAAACAATCCGTTGAGATTAATATTAAGCAGTTCAGGTACGGTTGGTAAAGAACTATCCTTAAATGGAACAAATGGCGCTTATATAGTTTTTACTCATAATACTAAAGCAGATATTGGAACCGCAACGAAGGTCATATTGAAAAAAAACGAAACCTCTGCTGTGCAAATTGCTGATTACCTCTGCAATTCAGGAGTCCAATCGGTTTTGATAGAAGGAGGAGCACAGGTTTTGAATCATTTTATTTCAACAGGATTATGGGACGAAGCAAGGATCTTTTACGGCAATACTCGTTTTATTGAAGGAATAAAAGCACCTGAAATATCAGGGAAAATTTACTCAAAAACGACCTTCATCCTTAGCCGCCTTGAAATAATTTATAATGAAGAATGATAGTATGTAGGTCAGGGATTGATATTTAGAATTATTTTTTATATGTTTGGTAGTTTATTTGTTAACAATTTATATTTACGATTATGAATAAGAAAATATTTTTTCTGATAACCATTATTGCACAGGTTTCACTTTGTGCTCTTGGGCAGAATGGAAAAAAGTATTTTAAAGCAGGGAATGAGTTTGTTGACAATCTAAAGTATGAAGAGGCTATTGCACAGTATACAAGTGCAATTGGTCTTGAACCTTCCAATTCGAACTATTATTTTGTACGCGGCAAAACCTATGAAAAACTACTAAAATTTGACGAGGCTAAAGCGGATTATGAAAAATCGATAGTTTTTGAACCCAAAGAAGCTGAGGTTATTATAAGTCTCGGTGCGGTTTGTAATAAGCTGGGTAAATATAATGAGGCCCTGGTTCATCTGAACCGTGCTTCAAGGGTTGACAAGCGCAATCCAAGAGTATACCCCGAGAAGATAATCACATTAATTGGTCTTGAGAAATACGATCAGGCGTTGAGAGTATCAGATACCGCTATAATAATTAAGGATTCTCCTATGAATTACTATTACCGCGGGTTATGTTATGTTAAACTGAATAATGATATTTTGGGAAGAAAAGAGCTGGAGAAAGCAATTTCAAAAGACAAAAAGCTGGCTGAGCCACGTCTCGCTCTTGCCGGACTTCTTCTTAACTCTGACCGTGAGGAAGCAATGAACCAGTGCAATGAGGTAATAAAAAATAATGACCGTAACACTGATGCTTATCTAATGAGAAGCAATGTATACAAAAAAGATCTTGATTATCCGAATGCCATCAATGATATATCTAAAAACATTCTGATTGATCCTTCCAATCCGGTGTTTTATCTTGCCAGAGGAACCTGCTACCAGGAATTCAACCAGCACACAAATGCCATAAATGATTTTTCAAAATACATTTCCCTTAACCCAAATGACCCGGATGCTTATTTTTCAAGAGCCAAATCATATGAGGAAATTATGAATTATGATAAAGCAATGGCAGACTATAAAAAGATTACCGTTCTCTCTGAATTTGATATGAAAGCGCGTAAAATGTTAAAAGATGCCCGGACAAGGCTTTATGAGCTTAACAGGGAGACAATTCCCCCTGAGATTATTGTCATAATCCCTGCTGTTGCCGAAAATGTGGTTGAATTAAGAGGAAATAGTAACAATATAACAATATCGGGGAAAATAAAAGAAATAAGCAACCTCGATACACTTTTAATAAATGGTCAGAAGATACTTTTCGGTGAGAAGAAAAACGGGGAAAATGAATTTTTCGCAAATGTTGATGTCACCGGAAAAGATGCAATTACAATTCTTGCACGCGATGAGTACAATAATGAAAAAGTGCTTAACCTGAAGTTGAACAGGACGGAGGTAAATCCTCCAAAGATTTCGATACTTGCTCCATATACATCCGAAGAAGGGCTGGTTTTCCTCGATGAAATTAAACCCACTCTTTTCATCGAAGGAAAAATTGAAGACGAAAGTCCGATAAAATCTATTGAAATTGACGGTGTTATTGCAAGCTATAGGCGTGATCAGCTTAACCCCGGCTTCACTGCAAACATTGAAGTCTCCAATATTAATAAGTTTTCAGTTATTGCTGAGGATATTTACGGAAACCTGCAGAAAGTTGAATACACGCTTAGCAGGGATAATGCATTACTTGCAGAATCTAATCCTATGGGAAAAACATGGGTTGTCTTTATTGAGAATTCAGGCTATGAGACTTTTGCCAGTCTTGACGGCCCCATAAAAGATGTAAGCACAATTCAGAGGGCTCTGGCCAACTATCAGGTAAGTAATACTATCCACAAGAAAGATATGACTAAGGCTGAAATGGAAAGATTTTTCAATATTGACCTTCGCGACCTCGTAAAAACAAACCAGGTTAAATCATTATTGATATGGTATGCCGGCCATGGTAAATTCATAAACGATGTTGGTTACTGGATCCCTGTAGATGCAAAAAGGGATGATGAGTTCACCTATTTCAATATTAATGTCCTGAAAGCGGGCATTCAGGGTTACTCTAATCTGACGCATACCCTTGTAGTATCAGATGCCTGCGAATCAAGTCCGAGTTTTTACCAGGCGATGCGATCTGATAATGAAGAGCCAACCTGCGATAATGTTAAGGCAACTGCATTCAAATCAGCGCAGGTATTCTCTTCTGCCGGTTATGAGCTTGCTGTTGATAACTCACAATTCACACAGACTTTTGCCAATACACTTATTAATAATAAAAATGCATGCATTCCTATTGAGTCGGTGGTCAAATCTGTAACTGCTGCAGTTGCTAATAACAACCAGCAGAAACCTAAATTTGGTAAGATAGCCGGCTTGCAGGACGAGGATGGAACATTCTTTTTCATAGCAAAATAGTTTCGTATGTATGATCTCAAAAGTTATCTAGGCCGGACAAGGTTACTTGTCTGGCTTCTGATTATTTTGTCAGTTTCATACATCCCGGTTGAAGCGCAGAAATATTTCTTCGATAATTATGGAGTAAAGCAGGGTCTCAGTGAACAAAAAGTTTATTCACTTATTCAGGATTCAAAAGATTATATCTGGCTCGGGACGGCGAACGGTGTTTCACGATTTGATGGAAAGAAATTTGAGAATTTTTCACCTGTTGATGGTCTGGCTATAGGTGGCGTTAAATGTATTCTCGAGGTTTCAAATGGTGATATCTGGTTCGGACACCTGAACGGAGGGATCAGCCGGTTCAACGGGCACATTTTTGAACAGGCTGCCTTTGATTCGATTGCAATTACCGGAGATATAACAAGCATCGTCGCAATGAATGACACAAGTATATGGTTCACCTCAATTAATGACGGGGCCATTCTTGCTGAATTTCCGGTAAAAGATATTAAACATATTAAGGCACGACAATTCGGGGGGAAGGATGGATCGAGTATACAGGTCTCAGGTTCCGCACTGACCAAAACCGGGGATTTCATAACTATAGCTGACGTTGGCATGCGAAGATTTGTTCCATCTGAAAGTAAATTTGAAAACTACCGGATGCCGCACATGACAACCTATTTTAATCCAACATGTCTTCTCGAAGATTCCAAAGGAAATATCTGGTTCGGTACACATAATGGCGGTATATATAAATACATCATGTCAGAAAGCATAATGGAAATCAAGGACCTGATAAGGGAGGGAATGTCAAGCAACTGGATTTCATGTTTCAGTGAAGATAGCAGGGGCAGGGTATGGGTAGGGACCTGGGGCGGGGGAATAGCATTATTTGAAGGAAACAACCTTCGTATTTTTAATGAATCTAACGGGTTGAAAGCTACAAATATACATGATATTATTGAGGATGTTGAAGGAAATATCCTTATAGCTGACCAGGATAATGGACTCACTATTTTTAAGGGTGATGCTTTTCTTACAATCAACGAGAAAGAATATCTGCCTGATCCTAATGTTAATGCAATTATCCAGGATAAAACCGGGGCAGTCTGGTTTGGGACCAATTCAGGTATATCAAGGTATTACCCCGGTTCAGATAAGAAACCAATTATCTATAATGAAGCTAACAATTCAATCTTTGAGGAGATAAGATTCTTCAGAGAAGACAGGGATGGAAATATCTGGATCGGAGCCAATCAGGGCGGTGTGGTCCTTTTTAACATGAAGACTTCAAAATTTGAAGCTCAACCATATATTAATTCAACGCTTTTTCGTGACGGTCAGGTAAAAGCACTTGAAATTGACAGGAAGAATAACCTCTGGATCGGAACAAATGAAGGAGTGGCTGTCGGTACAATTAATGAAAATAATTTTCAGAGATATACTCTTTTAGACAGTCTTACTGTAAGAAATATTACCGCACTTTATTGCGACCCAAAAGGGTATATGTGGATCGGGACTGAACCAAGTGGAGGTAAGCCGGGACTAATCAGATTTGATCCTGCAAAGGATAAGTTTACTCTGATAACCGCACTTCCGGGAATAATTCCTAAATCTATGGTAATGGACAGGAAAGGAATTCTATGGATCGGAACAGGTGTAGGTTTGATTGCATTCAGAAATGATTCAATTATTTCAACTGTCACACAGGAAAACGGATTACTTTCAAATAACATTAACCTTCTTGCTGACGGTGGTGACGGAAGCATATATATTGGTACCAATAATGGGATGAACAGGTATTTCCCTGAAAGTAAACGTATCTACTCATATACCGAAAGGAATGGTTTTACCGGAATTGAAACCCGGCCCAATGCTGTTTATAAGAGCCATTCAGGTGATTTATGGTTTGGTACCGCTAACGGTGCCATTCATCTGAGACAGTCGCGTATGTTTACCAAAGGACTTGATCCCCTGACACATATTAACAGCATGCAGGTCAACTACATACCACGGAACATGATCTCCGGAATGAAGCTTAATTATACGGAACGGTCAGTATTGTTTGACTATTACAGTATTTGTCTGACTAATCCCGATGTTGTACGATACAAAGTAAAACTGGATGGAGCAGACAGGAACTGGCAGCCGGTTACTAACCAGACAAGAGCTAATTATCCGGCACTTCGCCCGGGAAATTACACTTTTAATGTTATTGCAAGCAACAGCGAAGGAATCTGGAACACGGAACCTGTTGTTTTTAATTTTATTATTAAACCCCCATTCTACCTCACCTGGTGGTTTATCCTTACCTTAGTTTTTATTTTAACAGTTGCAATAATCACCTATATAAAGCTAAGGGAGCGGAACCTCATTAAGGAAAAGATAATTCTTGAAGAAAAGGTAGAGGAAAGAACCGCTGAAGTTGTTCTGAAAAGTATGGAAATTCAGGAAAAGAACAAGGATATTACTGCAAGCATAAGATATGCAGAGCGCATCCAAAGATCAATGCTGCCCCGTGAAGATACATTTCGCGAGACCTTTGTTCTCTTTATGCCAAAAGATATTGTGAGCGGTGATTTTTACTGGATGTATGATAACGGAGACCAGCAATTCATTGCTGTTTGTGACTGTACAGGCCATGGAGTACCAGGCGCCTTTATGTCAATAATCGGGCATAACTCACTTAATAAGGTTGTAAGGGAATATGGTATTACAATACCATCAGTTATTCTGGACCATCTCAATACTGAAGTTCTTAAAGCCCTGTTGCAGAGGAATGAAGAAATAATTAATGATGGGATGGATCTGGCCCTTATAGCTTTTGACAGGAAAAATTTCTCACTGAATTTTGCCGGAGCTTATAATCCTTTGTATGTCGTCAGAAAGGGAGAGTTGATTGTTTACAAGGGAGACAGGTTCCCTATCGGGATGGCTGCTATTGGAAATAAAAAGACCTTCACTAATCAGAAAATAAGTATTCAACCGGGAGATATGCTTTATATGTGCACTGATGGTTATGCAGATCAGTTCGGATCGCCCGAAGGTAAAAAATATAAGTCGGGAAATGTGAAGAAATTATTGTGCGAAATAGGGCATCTTCCTGTAGATGAACAACGTGCAAGGCTTAAAAAAGAGATACTCGACTGGAAGGGTGATTTACAGCAGGTTGACGACATCCTGTTTATCGGTACAAAAATTCCTGAGGATTAGATCTTCGCAATTTTACGCCACTCTTCATTGCCTCTCTCTTTATTATTAAGTGCACTTATGACCTCTTCGGGGGTATTTACTACCTCCCATATTCCTTTATGCTCTAATCTCAGAAAATTGCCATCTACCATATTATCAAGAAATTCAATTAATGATTTATAAAATCCCAGGGTATTAAGGATTATTATCGGTCCACTGAAAAGACTCAGTTGTTTCAATGTTATAGCTTCAGTAAGTTCTTCAAGAGTGCCTACGCCCCCTGGTAATGCTATAACCGCTTCAGACATTGAAAACATATTTTTCTTTCTTTCACCCATGTCCCTGGTTATTATCATTTCCGTAACACCCCGATGCCCCCAACCTGCATCTTTCATGAATGAAGGTA
>Ga0209538_1000372_pt1 | contig 26816 bp, 19 predicted proteins | sample BarGraNGADG00211_2_FD_184492 | JGI IMG/M metagenome (GOLD analysis project Ga0209538, IMG submission 184492) | Arctic peat soil microbial communities from Barrow, Alaska - Barrow Graham LP Ref core NGADG0004-211 (SPAdes) (version 2) | ecosystem: Environmental > Terrestrial > Soil > Wetlands >... | reverse complement strand
TATGGTAATCCAGATTTCCTTTTACCGTGGCATAATTGAACTTTTTCATTTTAGACGTGGATATCCAAACAGAAACTTATTCTGAATTAACCATTAAAAGCTCAAAAGCAATAATCTGAAACAAATCAATCTGTTGAGCGATCTTATGGTGATTAAATTATCTTAATTTTATTCCAAGTGTAACATTCACACCACTGTCCCAACCCAATTGTTTAACCTGGGCATTTGTTGAACCACTCAGATCAACTGAATAACGAACATCCAACGTTATAAACCCCAAGACATCGACACCACCGCCGGCCTGTAGGGCAAAACTGCTTTTTTTTCTGTTTGGGTCAGTATTTGGTATAGTTTCGTTAGTCAAATATGAAAGTGACGGTCCACCCATGATATGTGCACTAATAACCTTCAAATTTATTAGTCTCATTCCAAACATCAGAGGAACTTTTAAAGTAGTCACAGTATTTCTTTCTGTCCCTATACTTTGCTTTTGCATCGCATAATAGAATTCTGGTTGAATATAAAATTTACGCCCGAATTGTAAAAATATTCCGAATTGAGCATTATTTTCCACCTGAGATTTGATTGAATTTTGGTCAAGTGTTGGAGTAAGTAAATCCATGCCGACTTTAGGTCCAAACCAGAATGTTGGTTTCTTTTTGGCAGGAGTTACTGTATTGGGCTGATCCTGAGCATAAGAAGTGCTTGAAAAAAGGAATAATCCTAAAACGAGTAATTGTAAAATCTTTTTCATAACAGGTTTTTTAAATTAAAATTTAAAATAGGACTTCCAAAAATATGAAATATTATTACTGTATTCTTAAATTCTGAAAATTAATGTTTTAATTTTATGTATCAAAGAAAAAGTATGTCTTTAGCAATTTGTAAGTGAATCTATTTCACGGTAATGTAAAACATTATCATCGAAAGCATGTTACTTGTGCTATAGATGATTGTCTTTGATCTCTACAAATTTAAAAAATAAGAAATTGTATGCCCAACAAAATTATGGACCCAATAGGAAAGCTTATGGGACTTCGTTATAAATCACATCCATGGCATGGAGTAGAACTGGGAGATGATGCTCCTTTTGAGTTGACTTGTTTCATAGAAATGGTTTCGACAGATACCGTGAAATATGAAGTGGATAAAGTAAGTGGTTATCTTAGGATTGATCGTCCACAAAAATATTCAAACACCATTCCGGCTCTCTATGGATTCCTACCACAAACGCTAAGTGGAAAATCAGTTGCTGAATATTGTATGGAGCGTTCAGGAAAAACTGAGATCATGGGTGATGGAGACCCCATCGATATTTGTGTTCTGACAGAGAAGACTATTTCGCATGGCGATATTCTGGTCAGGGCAATACCAATTGGTGGTTTCAGAATGTTGGATGGCAACGAATCAGATGATAAAATCATAGCTGTCCTTGCAGAGGATGCTGTTTACGGAGCATATAAGGATATCAATGATTGTCCGGATATGGTTTTAGATCGACTAAAACACTATTTCCTCACTTATAAAGACCTGCCGGGAGAACATCGGAATGTTGAAATTGCACAGACTTTTGGTGCAGATGAAGCTCACGAGATTATTCGTCGGTCAATGGATGACTATATCAGAAAGTTTGAAGATCTGGAATCAATATTGAGACAGGTCTAAGGTTTTCAGCAATGGCTTGAAAAAATAATGCAAGAAAGGTTTTAAATGATCTGTACATGTTTAATTTTATAATCTATTTCAGAAATAAAATTTCATAAAAACAGACATTTGAAAGCCAAAATTTGAAATCATCAAAATGAAAAGAATAGCATTAGTTACCGGTGCTTCATCAGGTATTGGAAAAGAAACTGCAAAGTTATTGGCTCAAAAAGGATTTACCGTATATGGCGCTGCCCGTAGAGTTGAAAAAATGACAGAACTCAAAGATGCCGGAGTTAAGCTTTTGACAATGGATGTAACAGATGAGGATTCGATGGTTAAAGGAGTAAATGAGATCCTTCGAAACGAAAACCGCATAGACATTCTAGTAAATAATGCCGGCTATGGCTCTTTTGGTGCTCTGGAAGATGTTCCGATAACTGAAGCGAAATATCAGTTTGAAGTAAACATCTTTGGATTGGCACGATTGACACAATTGGTATTGCCAACTATGCGGAAACAACATTCAGGTAAAATCATCAATATTTCTTCAATTGGTGGCAAACTTGGAGAGCCACATGGTGTTTGGTACCATGCTACAAAATATGCCGTCGAAGGTTTGAGTGATAGTTTAAGAATGGAGTTAAAGCAGTTTGGCATCAATGTGGTCATCATCGAACCTGGTGCTATTATCACTGAATGGAACAGCATTGCAAGAGAAAATCTTTTAAAAGTTTCAGGGAATAGCGATTATAAGATATTGGCCAACAAACATGCCAATATGTTGGAAAAGTTTGATAAGAATGGTTCAAAACCCATAGTTGTTGCTAAAACAATTGTCAAAGCGGCACTTGCCAAAAGGCCCAAAACAAGATATGCCACCGGTGGAGGAGCAAAAGTCATACTATTCTTTAGACGTATTCTTTCTGACAAAATGTTTGATACAGTATTTTTGAGTCTGATGAAGTAAAAAAAAATAGAAACTGATTATAATATTAATTAACTTTATGACGGGTATACTTTGATCTTTAACCTTTTAAAATATTGACAAAATGAACCGCAGAAAATTCATAAAGGCTGTCCCGGCTGTAGCACTAGTTGCAGCTTCGATGTCGGCGTTTTCACTTGATTTATCAAAACCTATGGAACTTCAAACAATTGCCCTCCCCAAGCCTGAAAAAGATGGAGGTAAATCTGTATTGGCTTCTTTGCAGGAAAGAAAAACCAACCGGTCTATAAGTCCAAAAGAACTGCCTCTTCAGGTAATCTCCAATTTGATGTGGGCCGCTTTCGGAGTAAACCGTGACACAGGAGGATTTGGCAAAAAGGGCAGAACAGCTCCTTCTGCAAGCAATTCTCAGGAGATCGATCTTTACGTTGCTTTACCCGCCGGAGTATATATTTATGATGCAGCAACTCATTCTTTAATACCTGTTGTGGAAGGTGACTTCCGTGCAAGATCAACGCGAAGGGGTGGTTCAACTGCACCACTGAATATTTTCTACATCGTTGACCTCAGCCGTTATGACCTTGGCCCAACACAACCTGACCGTGTAATTGGAGATCCTGAAATCCAAAAGTCATATTATTTTACTGATACAGGGTTCATTGCACAGAATGTTTACCTGTTTGCTGCATCTTTTGGACTGGCCGCATGGTTTCACAATTGTGATAAGGAAAACACAGTTAAGGAATTTAAACTGAAACCGACCCAACGCGTGCTATTTGCGCAGACAATAGGGTACCCTGCATAGGAGTTTCAATAGTTTGTTATTTATCCCTTAATGCTCACAAAAGCTGCAACTTATTAGAAATTATATAATTATTCCCAAATTTTGGTTGTGGTGTTTTTTGTAATTCCCTTACCTTGAATAGATTCCAGTCTTTGGATTAATTTATCGATATCTTCACCAGCCTTAAACATAAGACCATTCCACATGTTAGATTTTCTAAAATCATTGGTTATTTTCTTATCATCCCCATGCTGAACTTCCAGACGCTTATATTCCCCTTTGTCATTTTCGTAATCATATAATTTCGTTCCATTAATCTGAATATTGATTGATACTTTATCCTGACCGTATTCATAAACCAACAAATTCAGCAAGTATTCACCTCCCAACCATTTGTCATGCCAGACCGGAGGATAAAAACCAACAGCTTTGGTTATGATAAGTCCGCTTTCACGGCTAGTCATTAATGGCTCCAATTCATAACCTTGCAAATGTAATGCTGCCAAAGCATTATTATAAACCTGATTTTTTGTTAGATTTTGCCATACAATGTTAGTTGTTAATTGCCTTGGAGAAATAGTACTCTTTTTAAATTCATCAAAACTTTGTGACATGGCTGTAACACACACAAAACTCAGAACTACAGATAAAATCAAATAACGTGACATAGGATTTTTCATGATATTAAATTTTAAGTAAATGAATGCACAAATGTAAAGTTAATGAATTAACCAATGAAACCTTTTCCGATAAAAAGTATTTTTCAATCTTCATAAATGAGACAATTTTAAAAATATTGATAACTAGATTTCTTGACCTCCTATTGACTTTTCTTTCCAGATATTTTACCTTTAACATCGCTATTTTCTAAATGAGTTTCAACCTAAAAAATGGAGGATTAAAAAGATGAAAATCAGGATTATCTTGGTAAACATTGTAGTATTTTTAGCATTTTACTTTAATGTAAACAGCAGTTGGGCGCAGGAAGTGAACGGATCAGTTTATTCCGGTACGGTTAAGTCTTCAAAAAGCGGTAAAACATGGCCCGCAACGCTAAAGATTATTGAACACAATTCAAATACGGGAAGAATAGTAGGAGAATTGCACTGGCCTAACCTTGGTTCAATACATAAGGTTGTAGGTCAATTATCAGACAACCGGCTTACTTTTAAAGAAACCGAATACATCAAAAAGGGCAGCGCTTTTTTAAATTGCGAGTACAACGCTTCTTTGAAAAATGAATTATTAACAGGTAATTGGTCAGATCCTAGCGGGGATAACGGTTCATTTCAGTTAAGTAAACAATCCGGAGGCCTTTCCAACGGTAACGGAATAACCAACAATATAGCTCAAACAGCTTATACAGGGGTAGTGTCTTCAAAAAGTGGTAAAACATGGCCGGCTATATTAAAGATCGTTGAACACAACCTCAATACTGGAAGAATAATAGGAGAATTGCACTGGCCTAATCTTGGAGCAATTCATAAGATTATAGGACAATTATCCGATTCAAGGCTTACTTTCAAAGAAACTGACTATATCAAAAAGGGAAATGCTAATTTAAACTGTGAGTATAATGCATCTTTGAAAAACGGTTTAGTATCCGGTAACTGGTCTGATCCAAGCGGAGATAACGGGACATTTAAACTAAACAAAGATTAATTAAATGAAGTAATATTTATATAGAAGAGAAACCACTTATCAATCTATAATTAAGTGGTTTTTTTATGCCCTACTGCGTTCGAAAACATCAATCCAAATATGTCTACTTTCACATATAAATTAACTATTCGATTTTAGTTTTGGGAGAAATTAAAATGAAGATATTATGTATTTTTGTTTAACCATAAAACAACCCAAGTTATGTTCAGAATTCTACTCACTTCTCTAATAATAACTTTCGCAACTTTTTTAACTTTTGGACAGAAAACCATTGTTGGAAAAATTTTAAACCTGAATACAAATGAACCTATACCTTTTGCCAACATTGGTGTTATAAATTCTAATGTAGGAACACTCTCAAATCTTGATGGGAGCTTTTCAATTATTATCCCGGCAAAACTGAACAAAGATTCTTTAACGTTCAGATCCCTTGGTTTTTACGGCAAATCATTATCTATTAATCCGCTTGTATCAAAAAAAAAATATACCGTCTATTTAAACGAAAAAGCAACCTTATTGAGTACGGTCCTTATAACCGCCAAAATGGTAAAGCTTAAAAAGATTGAATTGGGAAACAGAGCGTATACCAGTGGCAATTATGAACCGGATACAACATATGCGGGTCGTTCTATGGCACTGCTTATAGACACCCGAAACGTTCCTATACAAAATTCATCTCCGGTGTATCTCAAAAAAGCAAGCCTTTGTATTTTCAGAAATAATTTCGAGTCCTTTAAATTCAGAGTTCGAATAAATAAATACGACAGCCTGACAGGTAAACCGGGTGAGGACCTTATAGATCAAAGCATTATTGAAGAATCAAATATGAAAATTGGTTGGTTGGATTTTGATCTTAGTAAATTGAACTTTAAGGTATCCGGACCATTTTTTGTCACTTTTGAGCAATTACTTGATGTTGGACATAGGACTTCCATTGCCATGGGATTCAGGGAAATTCTGCGTTCGCATCCTGAATGGTTTAAATCCGATACTGTAATTTTCGAAGGGAAGAGGCAACTCTCCCAAAAACTTGAAAGAGGAGGAATAGATTTGCCGGGAACTTTTATCGGAGCCTCTTATGATAAGTCAGAAATATCTAAATACTCTTGTTTTGTTCGGGAAACAAGCCTTGGCGAGTGGCACAAAATACCTGCGATTATGGCTGCCACAGTAACGCTCAGTGGTCAGTTTATTGCAACCACTGAAGCACTACCCCTACCTCCACCATTGCAAATTCGTCAGTAAACTTTAACTATTATAAAATTACTTTTTCATCAGAAAACGCCTCTTCAGCCAGAGCCGTACCGGTTCATCATACAATTTCAGGCATAAATATGCCAGCGTGATACTCGAAATGAGGACAAGCAGAGCAACAGGGAATGCATGACTAAAGGGAATTTTATTGTTGCTGACCCACCCAGTATAAATGTATATGATCGGGTAATGTGTGATGTAGATCGGATAAGAGATATCACCAAAGAACTTGCAGATTTTAGTAGCGTAACGGCCTTTTACCTCGCCGCTTGCGCCCAGATATACAATCAATGGGAAGATGAAAATGATGATCAGTGAATCATACAGACCGTTCATCCACAAGTGCTCATGGCCACCAATTCTCGGCACGGCGAGAAAAAACACCACCAACAAACTGCACAACAGGAAAGCGTGTTTTATCTTGATTAATTTCGAAATCCGAAAGAGCAGCAATCCGGCAAAGAAAGGATACAACAAACGCGCAAACCCGACATGAAGCTGTTTCGAATTAAATGACCACCCACCGATGACATCCCCCTTCGGACTAGTTAGTGCAAGGTGGATCAAGAAACAGGCTGCCAGAAATACAAATATCGACAGCAGGGTTTTTGAGAATTTCCTGACAAAAAGAGCGTAAAGAATATTTGCTATATACTCGAAGAAAAGTGACCATGCAGGACCATCCAAGGGATGCATCTCCTGCCAGCCACGAATTTCCATTGATGGCGTCACTGGAATCAGTGTAAAACCGATTACCATAAAGAGGAGCATCTTCCAAACCGGCACATTGTGAATGTTTGGAAACATGGCTGAATCCTGAAAGTAGAACAACAATGCACCTACAATCATACCCATGATAACCATTGGCTGAAGCCTGACGAGCCGAATCTTGAAAAAGCTCCCAATGGTCATCTTGCTCCAACGGTCATCATAAGCATAGCCTATGACGAAACCTGAAAGCAAAAAGAAAAAATCTACAGCGAGGTAGCCATGGTTAATAATCTGATCGAGATGGCTGGTTGAATGTGTCTCGAAGACATGAAAGATAACCACCATTATAGCGGCCACTCCTCGTAATCCATCAAGAATAGGATAATGGGGCTTTGTGATAAGCGTAGATGTCTGCATAAATAATATTGGATATTAAAAACTAAAGTCAATCTTTATACAAAGATATATTTTTTTGCACTATTCTTGAAACAGATTGAAGCACCTTAAGATCTGATGACTTTATCTTTTAATTTGTGGAAAAATGGGATCAGTGGAAGACCAAAAACAAGAAATAGTGGTGACCCCATTTATCAATATTAAATTAATCATCATTGTCCTGTAAATTAAGAATTGAGTTTTAAGCAATTTTTCTTGGAGAATTAAACAACTTATATTTATCTTTATTCCTACAAATCTGGTTACTAGTCTGTCCATTATGTCAATACCAAAATTAGTAGAGACAAATGCAATTCAGCCTACAAAAGATTAATTTTTTAAACTGATAATTGTTCAACCTTATAAGCATGAAAACAAATATTTTTAAAAGCAGAAAACAAATATCCTTTAATGAAACTACTCAACATAAGCCTCTCCGATTGTGGCCTGGAATAGCCGCAGTGATACTGCAATGGTTGCTCAGATTTGGCCTTCCATTAGCTATACCCGGAGATGCTTATAATCAAATCGGCATAATGGGTGGTCTCCTCTTCGGACTCGTCATCATCGTATGGTGGGCTTTTTTCAGCCGGGCCCCATGGCTAGAACGTTTGGGAGCTATCGTCCTGATGATTTGCGCCCTGATCGCTACATCCTACTTACTTGATGTTTCTATTGCGACCTCAATGATGGGGATGATGTTTATTTTATTTTCTATTCCTGTCCTTTGCCTTGCATTTGTTGTATGGGCTGTGGCCACCCAAAATCTCTCTGACAAAGTTCGACGTTTAACGATGGCTTTAACTATTCTGTTTTCAGTAGGTGCATGGACACTACTACGAACCAACGGTATGACCGGTGACGGACATCAGGATTTCGCTTGGAGATGGTCGAAGACAGCTGAGGAACGACTCCTTTCGCTGTCCGGTAATGAATCTTCCACAAACGCCTCAGTTAATGTACCAACAAATACTGCAATCGAATGGCCGGGATTTCGTGGAGCTAATCGTGACGGCATCATCCATGGTATTCGCATCAAAACCAACTGGTCTATGGCCCCACCGACCCTGATGTGGCGTAAACCAATTGGACCTGGATGTTCATCATTTGCAGTCCATGGCAATATATTCTATACCCAGGAGCAGCGTGGTGAAGAGGAGATCGTTTCATGTTACAACCTGACCACGGGTCAATCTATATGGAAACACAGCGACAAGATCCGTTTCTATGAAGCGCATGCAGGTCCCGGCCCACGTTCAACACCAACGCTTGTTGGTAAAAGGGTTTATACACTTGGAGCAACCGGTATATTAAATGTTCTTGATGCCGGCACCGGCACTGTAATATGGTCACGCAATGCAGCTTCAGATACAAAGGTAAAAGTCCTGCAATGGGGATTTACAGGTTCACCGCTGGTATTTGGCGATAAGGTAATCGTTGCCCTTTCAGGCAAACTCGCAGCGTATGATACTGCAAGTGGAAAACCAATATGGTATAGCGTTGATGGTGGCGATAGTTATAGTTCACCACATCTTACGATAATTGATGGAGTTTCACAAATACTCCTGATGAGTAAATCAGGTGCGACAAGTATCGATCCTACAAGCGGCAAACAACTATGGAAGTATTCAAAGCCAATGACTTATGATCGTATATTGCAACCTGCAGAGGTTAAAACAGGAGACTTTTTGTTCGCAAACGAAACAGCAGGTTTAAGTCGTGTTATCGTCTCAAATGTAAGAGGCATATGGTCAGTAAAAGAGCTCTGGACTTCTGAAGAAATGAAACTCTACTTCAATGACTTCATCATTCACAAAGGCCATGCTTATGGTTTTGATGGTCCCAGCATAGCGTGTATCGACATCAAGGATGGAAAACGCAATTGGAAAGGTGATCGTTACCGTGGATGGTTGCTCTTGCTGGCAGATCAGGATTTACTTGTAGTGCTTTCGGAGAAGGGCGAGTTAGCATTGGTTCAGGCGATGCCTGAAAAGTTCAAAGAACTTGCAAGGATTCCGGCCATCAAAGGCAAGACTTGGAATCACCCGGTTCTTGTCGGCGACATTTTGCTGGCGCGTAATGCCGAGGAGATGGTCACATTCAAACTGACCCTTGAAGGAAGTTGATAAATGATCCTAAATGATATATTCCCTTTTAATTTTAACAATAACATAAACCTGAGGATGCACAAGCTTCAACTGACTTTCTTTCTGATTATCTTCTCATTTAGTCTGGCTTATAGTCAAAAAACTATAGTGGGGAAAATTTCAAACAAGACAACGCATGAACCCATCCCCTATGCCAACATTGGTGTTGTGAATTCAAGGGCGGGTACTATCTCAAATCTTGATGGAAGTTTCTCAATTATTCTTCCTGAAAAACTAAGTATGATACATTGACCTTTACCTCGCTTGGTTTTTTTGCTAAAAAAATACCTATAAATATTCTCAACCCAAATGAGAATTATACGATTAGCTTGAATGAAAAAACAACCATACTGAAACCGGTTATAATAATTGCAAATGTTAAGGATAAACTGATTGAAATTGGAAACAGAGTTTGCCACAACGGCAATTATCAACCAGATACTACTTACGCCGGTCGTTCTGTGGCATTGTTAATTGACATTAAAAACCTGCCCGAACAATCGTCTCATCCGGTATTTCTTAATAAAGCAAAACTGTATATTTTCAGAAATAACTTTAGTTCATTCAAGTTCAGGATTCGACTAAACAAATACGAAAGCCTGACCGGAAAACCTGGAGCCGATCTTATTGATAAAAGCATTATTGTAAAATCCGGTATCATTTCCGGCTGGATTGACTTTGATCTTTCAAAATTAAACTTCCAGATCACCGGGCCGTTTTTTGTTACTTTTGAGCAACTAGTCGATTTAAAAGACAGAAAAAAAATTGCTTCAGGGTTCCGTAAAATTATGCGTGACCATCCTGAATGGCTTGTAACTGAAGTGATTAATTTCGAAGGGGAAACAATGCTCAATCAGGTACTTACAAAGGATGAAATTGATTTACCGGGAACTTTTATCGGGACATCAGGTTCTAAGCCAGTAATTGAAAAAAATACCTGTTTTGTTCGTGAAACAAGTTTGGGTGAATGGCACAAATTCCCAAAGATAGTAACTGCAACTGTTTCGGTAAGTGGTCTGTTTGGTTATACCGCAATGGAATCTGTAAGTGCCCCTAAAAAGAATTAGCTTTTAACCTAAGCCTGTTTATTCAAACTCTCCGGTTAATACGCCTGAAACACACCACGCACTGAAACTGCTGCCTTCACGTTTCCCAAGGGGGATCGCAATTTTCATCGTGTGTTGTCCCGGTTCAATCGCGTTGATGGGGATGAAAACAGGATTGGTTGCAGTACCGGGGCACCATCCGGAACGGCTGTAATCAGATGAAGTAAGACCGTTCCAAGCATTACCCGACGCCGGATTGTATTTTCGATAGGTTGCGCAGTCGCTTCTCCATGGGGTGAAGCTATAGATGAGTTTCCCATCGAGGATGATCTGGTTGGTCTTCTGATTGAATTCATCGCCTGCATCCCAACCGCCATGACCAGTAGTGATGTACTGCAATTTGATGTTTTTTAACCCTTTGGGAACGGTGAAGTAGACTCTGAGTGAATCCTGATCAAACATGGTTCCGTATTCCTGACCCGACATCTCCATCACATTGACCGTATTGAATAAAGGCTGGATCCAGGTTTTGGGAGCCTTGGTTTCTGACGGATATTGTTCATTTGGATAATATTTCAACTTCAGGCTGGCAATATGTCCGCCCCGGTCATAGTTACCAATAAAAACACCCACCCAGACTTCACCACTGTAGTTTGAAAGGATCGGCGTAATTTCCTGTTTGTAATACGTTGAATCTTCCCACTTTAACCCCTGCACTTTCTGGTCATTGTACTTACGGATCCCAAAAGGAGTGAAAAATCGCATGAGTTCAACCAGGGGAGAAAATTCATCTGTAGCAACCACACCCTGATAAGATTTACCTTGCTTGTCCTTGTATACAGGCAATTCTGCAATGCCATTCTCAAGTGCTTTAAAAAATGTAACAGGCTTATCGGTTGGGATCATAAATACTGATCCGGTCCGATCATAGGCGTCACCATTGGAATACTGGGTCAGTTCGGCAAAGATCGAGTAATCAGCACCCTGATCAGGCAACCTTACCTTCTTTAAAAGCACGGTTCCTTTCGACATTTTGTATGTGACGTTGAGTTGCTCTCCGTCTGGATTTTTGATCTCATTCCCAAAACTGATCTGCTCATGGTCAAAGACATTAATAGTGGTGATATAGTTTTCACTAATCTTCGCCCGGTAAGCAACTGCGTCCACCATTTCGCCCCATTCAGCAGGAAACAGGGGTGTTGCGTTCTTTAAAACAGGATATTCCACTTTGTCAATCACTGTTTCATAGTTTCCATTTCTAACCACCTTGACAATTAGTGCGTTTGGCATGATCAGGTTACTCACGGGTGTGCCAACGAATCCAGCTTTTTCGGTATACCATACTTCCATTTTGTTGGAGCGGATCACTGTTTGCGCCTTTTTACATTCAAATCCTGCAATCACAGCAGTCTCGTTAGTGAGCTCCAACTGGGGCAAGGTGCTGAATGAGGTTTCAACGGTCATTCTTTTCCCACTCTTGAATTCGGCTACCTGATAAGTCTTCTTTAACAAATAATCCACATAGGTCGATTCACCTGGAATATCCAGTTTTGAGATTCTATTTCCCTGTCGGCTGGCAGCTATTTTAATCTGATTATTTACAACCAGAAGAGTTGGTCCTCCTCCCCGGTTACTTTCCTTGCCATTAACGATGGTTTTAAAGGTCACAGAAGCACTTTTCACACTTCCCGGCGCCTTATCCTGAGCATTGGACTGCAAGTGAAAACCTATGAACAGGGCGGCAAGAAAAAAGGAGATCATTTTCTTCATGTTGTAATCATTTAAAGGAGTAGTTTGTACCGGTAGCAGATCCTAATTTTTTAAGATTGAGTTTTAAATTAATACAATCAAAAATAATAATAAATCTGATGATTTAAAACAACCAATATTTAGTTATTTTTACTCAACCACATTGTATCAAAAATGGAATTTTAAATAAGTCTATTATGAAAAGGATTACCTATTTGCTTTTGCTTTGCTCTGCAGGTTTGATGGCACAGGAAGCCAGGTCTCAAAACCCTACACCTGTTACTTTTACTGCAGCACAAGATCACCAAAACATGATGGATCAATTAAGTATCAAGGCTTTGCGACCCGGTCCAAGTGGAGATGAAAAGGCTGCTAATCATGCCAATTATGACGAGTCTCTGGCAAACCCGTTTCCAAATTTACCGGAGATACTGACCCTGAAGAATGGTAAAAAGGTAACCACGGCTGCAATGTGGTGGAACCAACGTCGACCTGAAATCGTGGAAGATATGGATCGTGAGGTATATGGCCGGGTTCCTAAAAATACACCAACGGTTACCTGGACGGTTAAACTTACAGATAAAGAATTCGTGAACCGTATTCCGGTGATCGTTAAACAATTAATCGGCCATGTTGATAATTCTTCATGTCCTCAGATTGATGTGAATATAGAAATGACTTTGGTTCTTCCGTTAAATGCAAAAGGGCCGGTACCCGTGTTGATGATGTTTGGCTTCGGCCGTTTGCCTGCTCCTAGCCAACCTACCCCTGCAGAACTTGCAAAAATTAATGATGCGTTAAAAGCGTTGCTTTTAAATAGCGATCCTTCATTAAAAGAAATCTTCGATCAACACCCGGCCTATCAGCCCTTTGCTTCTGCAGCTGGGGCTGGTGGTTTTGCCGGTTTTGGACCACCCACTCCACCCCGTGAGGCAACTCCTGACATCCCCGGAGTGCCCGGTGTGAATAATGATCTTCCTTCAACCGAACAATTGCTTGCTGATGGTTGGGGATATGCAACTATCAATCCATCAAGCATTCAGGCAGATAATGGTGCAGGGTTGACAAAAGGCATCATAGGTTTGGTGAATAAAGGCCAGCCACGCAAACCCGATGATTGGGGCGCTTTACGTGCCTGGGCCTGGGGTGCTGCACGTGCTTTAGATTATCTGGAAGCCAGTGAACCAACGGTCGACGCTAAACATGTCGGAATTGAAGGTGTCTCCCGGTATGGCAAGGCAGCTTTAGTCACGTTGGCATATGAGCCTAAATTTGCGATGGCTTTGGTTGGTTCTTCGGGAGAGGGTGGTGCTAAACTTCACCGCCGCAATTTTGGTGAGGCTGTTGAGAGTCTCACAGGTACCGGAGAATACCATTGGATGGCCGGTAACTTTTTGAAGTATGGTGCTTCGGATGCTACTTTTGGAAGCAAGAATCCTGGTGATTTACCCGTTGACTCACACGAACTGATTGCAATGTGTGCACCGAAATTAACTTTTATCAGTTATGGTATTCCGGAAAAGGGTGATGCCAAATGGCTGGATCAGCGGGGAAGTTATATGGCTGCAATTGCCGCAGGTTCGGTTTTTAAATTATTGGGAGTAAAGGATCTTGGAAAAACCAACGATTACAAAATAGAAAAAATGCCTCCTGTAAATACACTGATGCTAGATGGGCAATTGGCATGGAGGCAGCATGATCAGGGGCATCAGGATCAGGCAAATATGAAATGGTTCATCAAATGGGCTGATGCAAATATTGGACACATTCCTACAGTCTCTTCGCAAGGTAGAAGGCCTTGATAGTTCTAGCAACAACACATATAAACGAACCGGAATTCCAGCGATGATAACAAAACCGACCTTATTATTAGACAAGCAAAAATGCAAACGAAACATAGCAATGATGTTTTCAAAAGCAAAAACGAATCAAGTTGCATTTCGTCCTCATTTTAAAACGCACCAATCATTAGAAATCGGGAGATGGTTTAAAGAGTTGGGTGTTGATAAAATAACGGTTTCATCACTGGAAATGGCGCAGTATTTCTCATCCGAATGGGATGATATTACAGTTGCCTTTCCGGTTAATATATTAGAAATTGAAACGATCAATCAACTTTCTAAAAAAATCACCCTTCAACTTTTAGTTGAATCCGTGGAAGCTGCCAGTTATTTAGCGCAAAACACAAAAAACAAAATCGGAATATTTATAAAAATTGATGTTGGTTATCACAGAACCGGACTTCCCCCTAATTCTACACAACAAATTGATGAAATACTTTCTGTAATAAACGCCAGTAATACATTGCGTTTTAAAGGGTTTTTAACCCATGCCGGCCATACCTATTCCAGCAGAACAAAAGAAGAAATTCTCGCTATTCACAATTCAAGCAGGGAGATTTTGACGGGCTTAAAAGCAAAATATATTGACCATTTTCCGGATTTAATCATCTCAATAGGAGACACTCCAAGTTGCAGTGTTGCCGATGGTTTTTCAGGAATAGATGAGATCCGCCCCGGTAATTTTGTTTTTTATGATCTCACACAACAACAGATCGGGGCTTGTTCTTTTGACCAGATTGCGGTTGCAATGACCTGTCCCATCGTTGCTATTCACCCAGACAGAAATGAAATAGTCATATATGGCGGAGGAGTTCATTTTGCTAAAGACAGATTGGACGTTGACAACGTAGGGACTATCTATGGAATAGTCGTTGAACAACTTGGAGAGCGCTGGGGAGAACCTGTTCCGGGAATGTATTTAAAAAGTCTGTCTCAGGAACACGGAATTGTATCTGTACCCGAACCGGTTATAGCAAAATATAAAATCGGAGATTTACTGTACATATTACCCGTGCATTCCTGCATGACAGCCAATGAGATGAAAAGTTATAAATGCCAGGATGAAATAATATCAAGATTATGACCTCGAAGCAGAAAACCAATTAATCTTGCCATTTTCTCAAATAGCATTTGATAATCAAATAAATATGAAATATATTATTCAGACAGTATTAATCTTGATAGTATCGCTGAGTGCATTAGCACAAAGCAATGTGAATAACTTAAATCAAAAAATTGATCGAAAGGCAGTTGTTGAGAGGCATAAAATCATAACTACTGTGACTAATCCGAAAAGTCCTGCCCAGGTTGGGAATGGAGAGTTTGCTTTTGGGGTTGATATTACCGGAGTGCAAACATTTGTGCCGTTCAATACATTATCACACTGGAGCTGGCATAGTTTCCCAATTCCTCAGGGACAGCGCGTTGAAGATTTCAAAGGTGTCTCTTTGGATACACACGGTCGAATGATTACGTATGAAATTCCCAATAAAGAGCAGCAAGAGTTATCTTCCTGGTTAGCAGGAAATCCGCATTGTTTTAATCTGGGCCGCATAGGGTTTCTACTTCTAAAATCTGATGGGACTAAAGCCACTGCGAAAGATCTAAAAAACACCCGTCAGGAAGTTGATCTGTGGAATGGGATTATCTACAGTTTTTTTGACTTTGAAGGCAAACAGGTGACTGTGAAAACGGCCTGTCATCCATCAACTGATGCCATTGGAGTTACAGTGAAATCGGAACTGATCAAAATAGGACAAATTAAAATATTACTCGATTTTCCTTACCCTGATTCAAAAAACTTTGCTGATTACGTTGGAATTTATAAACAGCCTAATACGCATTCATCTATCATTGAAATGAAAAGCGATCATTCAGCTGTGATAGCTGAAAAGATGGATGATACAAAATACTTTGTCGCTCTGAACTGGTCTTCAAAGGCTCATTTATTATCGGGCGATACCATTTCATCCAAACATCGTTTCTATATTGATCCAATTCAAACCGATGAAATTTCGTTTACCTGCACATTCTCTCCAAAGAGAAACAAACAACCCTTGCTTACAGCAGTTCAGATTTTTACAGAAAGCGGCAAAGCATGGCCTGAGTTTTGGAAATCAGGTGCTGCTATTGACTTGTCACAGAGTAAAGATGTGAGGTGGAAAGAACTTGAACGCCGGATCGTTCTTTCTCAATATCTCATGAAAGTAAACGAGGCCGGTTCATACCCCCCACAAGAAGCTGGATTAGTCAACAACGGGTGGTATGGTCGTTTTCATTTCGAGATGATCTGGTGGCACGGAGTCCACAACGCTTTATGGAACAGATGGCCGTTGTTTGATAAAAGTCTTCACGTTTATCGTGACTTTTTGTCAACATCAATAAAACGCGCAACGGAACAAGGATATAAAGGAGCACGCTGGCCTAAATGTACAGCCGATTTAGACCGTGAGTGGCCCAATTCAATTCATGCAATGCTGATCTGGCAACAGCCACATCCCATCTATTTTGCCGAATTAGATTATCGTTTGCATCCTACCAGAAAGACACTTGAAAAATGGAAGGACGTGGTTTTCAATTCCGCAGATTTCATGGCAGATTTCGCCTTTTACGAAAAAGGGAAAGATCGTTACGTTTTAGGACCCCCTATGTACATAGTGTCAGAAAACACTAAACCGGAAACCACTTATAATCCGTCATTCGAACTCGGTTATTGGCGTTTTGGTTTGCGTACTGCACAATTGTGGAAAGAGCGTCTGGGGCTAAGCAGAGATCAAAAATGGGACGAAGTATTCAAAAAACTATCACCATTACCACAAGTTGACGGACTTTACATTACACATGAAAACATTAATGACATGTGGACGAAATTCACTTTTGAACATCCTGCACTTATCGGTACTTACGGAATGTTGCCCGGAGATGGAGTAGATACTGCTTGTTTTAAAAAAACATTAAATAAAGTTATTTCAACCTGGGATTTTAATCGCACATGGGGTTGGGACTTCCCAATGATAGCTATGGCTGCCGCGAGAAACGGTAATCCTGAATTAGCCGTTGATCTGCTTTTGCATAAGTCTAAAGGCTTTCAGTTTGACGAACATGGATTGGCTACCGGTGGACCTTTCCCGTACTTCCCCTCAAACGGTGGATTATTAACAGCCGTGGCTATGATGGCCGGAGGATGGGATGGATCGGTTGGTCATGCCCCTGGATTTCCTAAAAATGGCAACTGGGTCGTGAAGGTGGAAGGTTTTCGAAAGATGCCATAGTTCATCTCAAACCTACTGCGACATAAATCACTCTGAATTATTACCGTTGATTTCCAAACACATCGTTGATAGCCTCGAGGTATTCCATTTTATGAATTGTATCCGGTTCAAGATAACTGCCTTCTGACCATTCGTTCCAGGAATTTATTGTCAAAATTTTATTCTTTCCTGAATGCGTATCCATGAATTTTTTAGCATCAATTAATGCCTGTTTAAAAGCTAGTGGAGTGTTTCCCGTTATGACAGGCGTATATGGATAACCAGAAGCATTGAATTTGGTCGCCTGATTTGTTCGGGGAGATGAATCCCAACCCATGGAAACGTTTGGATAATAAGGGATTTTGAACTTACGAACTGCATCTTCGGCATATTCGAAATATTTTGTTTTAACATACTCGTATTCAGTGACCGGGAAGCTTTTGAGTGAAACGTGATGGATCCAGACATATGATGTAAATGAGTTAAAGCCCAGCTTTTGAACAATCTCGGCAGGATCTTTTATCGCTTTTTCACCGGGCAAAATGGTTTGGCCCCAAACAACTGCATTAAGATTAAGATCTCGAAACCCTGCAGCTTTTGTCTTTTGGCGAAAGTCTTCCAATCCTTTTGCAGCCAATTCAACTGTTCCAAATATTTGAATGAACTTATTCAATTCATAAATTGAAAAATAAGGAGCCCCGTCAATAAGCCAATACGAAGGGTTTTTAAAATATTTCTCAATAATATAATCTGTCATTTTATCCCAGGTCTGTGGAGTGATTTTACCCGGATACAAAAGTTTGTGCGCTTTACCCGAAGTGTATGGGAAAATATCTATAACATCATGATTTGCCCACATTAAACTGAATTTCAATAGCTTATTATTCTTGGCTTTCATGAAACCTTCTTCTAAGCCCTTTTCCAAATATGGCCCATCATCATAATAATACCAATCAAAAATAAACGCATCAATGCCATTTGAGGCTGCCGCTTTTATTTTTTGAGCCATTTGTTTTGGATCAGCTTCATTTGTATATCCCCAGAGAGGAACCTTTGGTTGCTGATGTCCTTCAAACCTGGGAGTGGCTTCTTTAATCAGTTGCCATTCTGTCCAGCCTTTTCCAAAATATTTTTCATTTCTCTTATCAAAATGATAATCCGGAAAGTAATAAACACCGACTTCATATTTCTTATTATTTGTTCCAGGCTTTTGTGCATTCAGGCAAGGTATTAAAAGCAACATTGCAACGTCAAAAATTAATAATGCCTTGATTTTCATGCTATATGAAGTTTTACTATTGAAATTATTAACTGTATTACGGCTATCTTTCAGTGTATAGATAAACCGGAGTCTGTTGCCCTTTATTTTGACAATAAAGTTATTGAATATTCATTTATAAAAAGTAATCCTGTTGGAGATGGTTATTCCGGAAGGTAATACGCTAAACCAATTTTGTTTAGAATAGATATCTGACAAAATCAGAAGGGAAAATAGGAAAAAATGATGGATTTACACCCCAAATAATTTGATCAAAACACGTCATAAACGATCATGCTTCCTGAAGAAAAGTGAAGATATCTGTCCGACCCTGATTTGATATAATATTCAATACCAATACACTGCAAAACAGTATCATTTTCAGTCAAAACAGTCCCCTCCGGAAAAGCAGTCCTCAACGCAGTATTCAGCGGCGTATTGAGCATTGTATAATCAGAGTACGTAAAAGCTTCTGATAAATTTGTCGGACTAATCTTCTCGTATCTCAGATTTGATTCATTGTACCAATAATCAGAAAAAACGCAAAGGTGATTTACCACCCGGTAATACTGAGCGCTTCTGGGGACGAATTCAGGATCAGGATTAAGCCCTGTAATCGTGATAGTTGCCTCAGTTCGTGACTGCGAATGACTATTTCTGATACTCCTTTTAAGCAGAAAATCGATCTTCCTTTTTTCATGAAGTGTCAACGATTTCAATATTGGCTTGTTGGCCGAGAAAAAGACTCCCCTTTTACCTCTCTCCACTTCGCCATCTTTCAGATTGATCATCTTCACAATGGCCGTCAACCTCCCTGTGAAGTGTGTGTCGGTATGCGCCCCCCACAGCATGCCCATTTCTTGATGAATACCCTTCACGACCACCCCGCATCCCTTGAATTCAAACATGTTTTCCCTGGTCAACACAAAAGCAGAATTGTTCATGATCAGGTCACGGTTGGCGCCACCTTTCTCGCCGGCATACGTTTTTTTGTCTTTTTTGATTCTCCATTGACGGATGCTTTTGAAGCTTCCCCTGTATTTGATATTACCTGTTTGATAAGCCATGTTAATAGATTTAATGATGTTATGATTTATTCCGTAAAATATCCAACGATAGCCAACGTTCCACTTTGAGGCAAGGTAGTATACTGCCCCTGTTTCATCGAGACAGCGAATTCGATGCCCATTGACACGAGGACTGTTGTTCCGGGAACAGAGAATGCCGGCTCATCAAAAGTAGCCTCCAGAATGACCTCCCCGGTTGCGTTGGTTTTTGCGATCCACTCCCCGGTTGTGCATTTCGAGATCAATTCCAGGTCGCTGACAACGGGTACATAGATTTTAGTCACCGGATTCCAGACCACTTCTGAAACCTGCGATATGTTCAGAAAAAACCTGACGGAAACATACTTTGTGACCCTTCTGATATCCCGTGTAGGGACAAAATTGGGAATAGTCAGCGTTACGGTTTTATTGTCGGCAGAAAAGGAGATTTGATAGATCTCGCGGATGATACTTGCAAACGGTAGTTTCTCGTTGAAGTCTATCTCCAAAAGCCCGCCAGGATCTTTATTCGCGGCAATTCCACGAATCCCGATATCTTCTATTTCGTCCAGTGCCTGGATGGGCCGGCCGGCTGCCACGATATTGTTGAAAGCACGCGAATGCATCAGGTGTCTGATATCAAAAAGGCCCAGTTTGAGCAGTGATGCCCATTTGCTACGCCCACCCATTTCGATGGCACGTTTTTGCGCAGGTTCATAGTTTGGGTTGTTCCAGAATTCTTCAGAGGTGGGGCCACCTGTCTCACCATCGATTTGTTTACCGGTTGATGGGTCATAATATGAACGGAAGTCTCCCAAACTGCCGTCAAAGTTTAAAGGCCCTTTATGTCTTGCCATAACTTTGAAATTTTGATTGTTTGAAAACGTGCAAATGTACTCTTTTCCAAGGCGCTTGTCAAGGATTTTCTATGCGACAAATGAGGACAAAATGCGACATTATGCGACATTTTAAAAAAATATTGTTATTGTTTTGTTAAAAAAGCAAAAAGGTGAAAATTCGACCCTAAAAGTGCATTAAAAAAAATCTGAAATGAACTTGAAGAGAACATTTTTTGACCATTTTTTGACCATTTTTTGAATATTCTTGGAATCTCCAGAGTTCACTGGTAAATCAGTGGTAATTGAGGGGTAAATCACTTGTAGGCGTCTCGCAGGTGTCTCGCAGGTGTCTCGCACATGTCTCGCACATGTCTCGCTCTAATATGTGCGAAACACCTGCAAGACACCTGCGAAATATGTGCGAGACATCAGCGAGACAGTTAGAAGTCATTTACCAATGGTCTACCCCTGGTTTACCAGTGATCTCTAAGTGTTCCGAGAATTAACGAAAAATGGTCAAAGAATGATCGAAAAATGACTCTTATATTTTCAAAATTGGGTCAAAATTTGGATTTGAAAAAAAGTCCGGGATCTCTGTTTTCCGAAGTCATTTGCTTCATTGTTAGTTTAAAAACCGGAAAATTGGAATGCTAATTATTCAAATCAACGATTTTCTGTTTAAAATATAGCTCAAGTGCTGATTGATTGAAGCTCATTTTTAGTTGTTTTGTTTTCTTTTTTATTAAATTATGTATCCTTTTGATAAGATACCTGAATCTTAAGATCGAATACATGGAAGCGAAATTGGATCAAATGGATAAAAACCAAGAATGATATAAAATCACTATTTTACAATCATAAACGTCTGTTCTACTTGTTCTGCAGTTTTTATTTTAGGTTCGGAATTTCTGCCATATTGCCAGGCAATAATTGTAACCTTGATTGGAAATTTACTTCTTGGCGGGATTTGGGTGAAAAGGAGTTGGTTTCCTTCAACTTCAGCAGGGCCCTGTCGCACATAATAATTAACCTGTAAACCGGAATCAGATGTGGCAATTAGCTTGACTGACTTTGACTTTGTGTTTTGGTCAGACACCTTGGGGAAAGCAATGACTTGTGTTGCCCCTTCAGTATTGCGAATGGGGACCATCATACTTGCTTGTTGAATAGCCTGTTTGTACTCATTGTCACCGGGATGTTTTGCTGCAAATACTAACTCAACCCGAGGTTTATTAAATTCCGTTGCCCTGTCGAATCTTAATGCAAACTTTTCCTTTCCAAGCTTTTCGAAAGGACCACAAATACGATCGATGGTAACAGGGATATTACCAGAAGCATGACCAATTGGAGAACCTACAGGAAGTCCGGCCCATCCGGGTAAACGTGGACTTCCTCCGGGAATTGTATCATAAAAAGCGCCGGCAAGTTGAAATGTTATTCCATCTTCTAAAGGTTGAAACTTCAGATTAACTTGCAGATGTGTATTTGATTGGGGGACCATCTTTCCTCCCTGTTGATAACCTACCAGTTGAGGTTTTAAGCCACGATATGCTGTCTCATAGTCCACTGTTGCTTTTGCCAGTTCTTCATCGAAAAACCAAAATGCCTGTTTAGTATCTCCTTTGTATTGATTTACAGGAGCTGGAGCAATTGTTGGGGGATGGTTTGGAATCCATTTTTCTACTAACCAACCTGTTTTAGATGGATCAATCAGTCTTAGTTTGACAGATCCGCTAACAGGTAAATCCTTTGACATACGATACTGTACTGCTTTTCGAATGTATAGCGCTATATACTCAGCCTTTTTATCGGATGAAGAGAAGTGACCCTCTCCCGGACAAGCCAGCATACTCAGAGGCATGAGTGGATGTTGCTGGCGTTCTTTCAACCCTTCAGTGGACCAACTCCCTGCAGATTCGTACTCCCCCATCGTTTCGAGACAAGGGACGAAATCGTTGTTTTTGTCACCCCATATATCTGGTGCGAAATCCTTGTTTCTAAAATAAGGCCATTGTCCACTTACTGAAATAGATGCTAAGGTTCTTTCCGGATTCCATGCTGCAAAATAATAAGGCCAGCTTGCTGCTGCAGAATGACCCATGGGTACAATGGGGATATCGTTCAGTTCAGTATATCCTGATTCGTTGGCCAGATCATTCATCATACCATTGAAAACATCACCTGCACCCTGATTAAAACGGAAAAGGTGATCGAATGATGGGGCACACCAGATCTCTGCAAAGCCAAGTTCACTCATTGCTTTCCTGAAACCCGGATTCTCAAGAATCATGATCTCCTCCATGTTGTGTTGAGCAACTATTACTCCTCTTATTCTTTTACAATTGGGAGGGATCCAGAGAAAAGCACGTGATCTACCTGCATTTTCAATTGCCCCTTTGACAAGGACTGACCATTGCCATTCAGCAGACCATGCATTTAAACTTAATAAAAAAAATAAAAAAAATAATACTTTCTTTTTCATGACTGAAAATCAATTAATTTTACTTTCGCGAAACGCTAACCCTTCAACATGCTCACCTGTAAAAAAATTAGCCATATCTGATGTTTTAAACCAATATGGCTTTACCATTTTATCTGAAATAATAGTGCCATTAATCTTTAGATTTTCGAAAACCACATTTTTAATTTTACGTACTTCATCAAAACCTGCAATTACGGACATTCCAGCATGTTTGCCATTATAAGTAACATCTTTAAAATAGACGTTTTCGATGCCACGACCCGGTGATGTACAATATTTGCGATTGTAAAACACCCTCAAATTCACCAGTTGTCCCTGTCTGAAATCTTCTACACGAATATTCTCGAATCTTATATTGGTAATCAGATTACTGTCTCCTGCATTGAGGCTCATACAACCCTGATAGTCAATCTGTGCCTCCTTGTGATCCAAAATATCGATATTCAGAAATTTTAAATCCTCGAGTCGTTCCGGATTAGGAGTATTGCCATGGGTGCCAACCAGGATTGGATGAGCAACATCTGCCCATAATGTTGAGTTTCGAACTGTAATATTTTTGGCACCTCCTATAAATCCACCTCGTGTGCCGTAGACGGTGACACAGTCATCGGAATTCCGGTTAAAAACACCATCAATCAGTACATCTGTGCTACTTATTACATTCATTCCATCACCATTACCTATATAACTGATGCATTTTGCATTCCGAATCGTCACATTTCTGGAACCCCCTGTAAAAAACTGTGACGCGTAAATGCCTTCAACTTCTACATTTCTTGAATTGGCTATTCTTAGACCATGGCTTATCGACTGGTCTATTATTCCTCTACCGAGAACATGAACATTTTCGACATCCCTTATCAATATCTGACCTCGAAGCACTGCTCCTCCGGCAAGATAAACCGTTTTACCTGATGGCACTTTCAGGACAGCGGAAGGTATCTCATGAATTCCAGATCCAAAATAGATGACGTTGGTATCCTTTTGAGAAGGCCGGTTTGTTTCGATAGGATTAGCAAAGAGTTGCAGATTGTGAAAGATATCACCATTTACTTCAACTGAGAGATTCTTAGGTTGTGACAGAGAAAATGTGAGAGTATTTCCATTCACCTCAGGCACTATTCCAAAGGATAACGGTCGTATTCTGGCTGATTTGATATCCCCTTGATTAGATGTGACTGAAACCTCCACCTTACCGTTAAAATCAAAACTGGCCATGGATGAATTTTGTGGAGCATGTGCTGTGGTCTTGACTTCATCTACCTTGATCAGATAATCATCGAGTTTTTGCCATTCCTGACCGGGCAGACGCACTTTTACACTAAAGTCATCATTCAGAACTACTCCCTTTGGTGCCGGATAAACATTCACCTGATTGCCTGTTATTCCCGAGGCATTAAAACCGGCAATGCTACGCATTACGGCTGGTTGGATCAGTGACTGTTTTACGGTAAAACGTAAAGCTGTTGCAGTGACCGGTGCAAATTGATCTATCCGTTTGTGTCCTACAGTCTGTCCTTCAACAATAGTTTTCCATTGACCATCTTCTTGTGCTTCAATGATATATTTAGCTATCTTTTGTCCATCCCAAAGGTCTTCCATCGTAACAACATGATCAAATGTTTTGGGTTCCTTGAACTTGAGTGTCTGTACAGGTTCTTGTGAACTGGAAGAAAAAACAGGATTACTGAAACGTTGTTTGATTTCATTCCCCATTTCTTTTGCGGCAGCAACAAGGTCATCAGGTATAAGTCCACTCCTGTTTGGAGTCAGATTCACAATAATACCAGATCCTCGCCCAATTGTTTCGTAATAAGCTTTCATTCTTCTATTCAACGGTTGAGGTTTACGTGGTCCATTCCACATCCAACCACCTGTACTAAAGCTAACTGTTGTACTTCCCAATTGGGGTCTGTATGATTTTCCCAATGGTAAACCAGTATTATCATGATCCCATTTGTATGTATCACTGACAGTATAATTTGTTCCATCCAGTGTGTTCAAAGCATTCCAGAGAGGATAACTGGCTCGTCCGTTCTCGTTACCTACATGCTCAATATCGCGGCCTAAGAAGAGACATTCTGGTTGAAGATCATGTGCATATTTGGTCAACGTTCCATAAAACTCCCGTAGTTTTCCTCCATGTGGTGTATCATCAAGTGCGTCTGAACGGCCAAAATGATCATCCCAGATAAAGGAAATAGGGCCATAGTTGGTTAATAATTCATGGAGCTGATCTTTCTCTTTCTGAAGCGCTTTCTCATACAATTCAGGATCATCAAACTTGTCAATTCTGCCGGGATCCCCCCCCTTGTAACCTGGCTGGTTGGCCTCCCAATGTGAATCAATCCACGGTGCAGTATACAAGCCAACTTTCAATCCGTTTTTACGACATGCTTTTACAAATTCCTGAACAATATCACCTTTACCCTTTTTATAAGGGCTGTTCTTAACACTGTAATCAGTGGTTTTTGTCGGCCATAAACAAAAGCCTTCTTCATGTCGGGCTGTTAAAACCACATAAGCCGCACCCATCGCTTTAGATGCTAAAACCCATTGCTCAGGATTAAGATTTGTTGGATTAAAAGCTGTGGATGGTATGGCTCCATGTGGTGTGCCCTTTTCGGCATAGGTATCTATGCTGTAATGTATAAAAACTCCCAGCTCGTGATCCTGAAATGCCAGTTGTTGGGGACTGGGTTTTGCTAAGATAATAGGTTGAGATGAACCCTGCATAGCCAATGCCAATAAGAAGAGTACCGAACTGCATTTCAAAAATAATATAATCTTTTTCATATTTCTAATTTTATTTATCCATTACATTCTTATTCAGTTCAATGGCAATGATTGCAATTTCATTATCTCCTTTTTCAAAGTTAGAAATGGCTATTTCCCGCTCCTTGTTTTGAGTTGCTTTAATTTGTTTTTTACTGCTAACCATATAAGCTTTCACCACTTTTTGATCTTTATTAATGGCAGGCAGTATAAAATTGTTCTCTTTATATCCTTCTAGTAAATAGAGATAAATAGTATTGCCTTTATAGGCATATCCATACTGGCCATCCTTTGGATTCCAGGGACCCCCACGGGTGTAGTACACTGCTTCGCCAACTTGTTGTAACCAGACTCCCATCTTCAACAGTACATTTGCTGAAGCCTTCGTTATCTGACCGTGACGGTCAGGCCCTACATTGAGCAATAAAGACATGTTGCGAATTACACAATCAGCCATCATTCTTTTTAAGCGGGCAAGAGAAATGATCTTCGTTGAATCTTCAAGTGCCGGGGTATATCCCCAACTGGAAACCATGGACATATTCTTTTCATAGATCTCCTCAGTACGAATGTTTCCTGTAATGGCAGCACTACCTTCTTCACATTTATAGTCACCATACCAACCTGAGCGAGGATTTACTATAATATCAGGTTGATATTTCCGGACCATGCCCATAATGCCTAAAGGCTTTCCGGTCGTTTTATCTATATCCTGAAAAAAGGGGCTCACAGGCCATTGATTATTCGGATCAAGATATTTTCCTGATTCCCAAAAATTAGCTCCGTCTGCATCGCTACCCTGCTGAGATAACCAACCACCATCCCAATAGATCTGATCAATCTTTCCATATTTAGTCATCAATTCCTTCGTCAGGCAATACATTTCTTCTTTCATCAGACGGGCGTTTTCCTTGTGGGCTATGTCTGTTACATATCCGAATTT
>Ga0209538_1000370_pt1 | contig 26864 bp, 33 predicted proteins | sample BarGraNGADG00211_2_FD_184492 | JGI IMG/M metagenome (GOLD analysis project Ga0209538, IMG submission 184492) | Arctic peat soil microbial communities from Barrow, Alaska - Barrow Graham LP Ref core NGADG0004-211 (SPAdes) (version 2) | ecosystem: Environmental > Terrestrial > Soil > Wetlands >... | reverse complement strand
TACCTTGACTGTCGGCATTCTCCACCTTGCTCTGTAGCGGTGTCACCGGAACATGCGTTCGGGGAGCGAGGCGCGGCGGGCAGGAATCGCCCGCGCCGCGCCTAATCCCGCTGCATGGACCCTTCTCTCGAGGAACTGCTCGCCGACGTCGCCGCCGGCCGCTCGAGCGCTGCCGACGCCGCCGACCGGTTGCGCCGCTTCGGCTACTCGGCCGTCGGGGACTACGCGCGTCTCGATGTCTCCCGCGCTGCTCGCAAGGGCGTGCCCGAAGTCGTCTTCGCCGAAGGAAAGACCAGCGAGCAGCTGCTCGCCATCGTGGTGCGGTTCCTCGAGCACGGTCCGGTCGTGCTGTGCAGCCGCGTGAGCCCCGAGCAAGCCGAGGCGCTGGCCGGCGGCGTGCGGGACGAGGTGGACCACGACGAGCGCAGCCGAGTGGTCGTCGTGCGCCGCGCGGGCTCGCCGCCGCCGCAGGAGCGCGGCGCGGTCGGCATCCTCGCCGCCGGGACCAGCGATGTCGCCGCCGCCGGCGAGGCGGTGGCTATGTGTCGCGCCATGGGCGTGGCTGTGGTCACGGCCTATGACGTCGGCGTGGCCGGCCTGCATCGTCTGGCCGCTCCGCTCGAGGAGATGCGCGCCGCCGGTGTCTCCGCGCTCGTCGTCGCCGCCGGCATGGAGGGTGCGCTACCGTCGGTGGTGGCCGGACTCGTGGACGTGCCCGTCATCGGGTTGCCCACGTCGACCGGCTATGGCTTCGGCGGGCGCGGCGAGGCGGCGCTGCTCGGCATGCTGCAGAGCTGCAGTCCGGGTCTCGCGGTGGTGAACATCGACAACGGCATCGGCGCCGGCGCCACCGCCGCCCTCATCGCCCGTCGTGCCTCAGCGTGAAGCTCGTTCCCTTCATCCTGCGCGATCACCGCGACCAGCTCTGGCACCGCTGGGCCGACGCCCTGCTCGACAAGGTGGATTCCGACTACCGGGAACTCATCGGCAGCCCGCTCGGCGAGCGGATCCTGCGCACGCTCATCGATGATCTCATCGCGCGCACCGAATCTGAGGAGTATGAGGTCCCCGGGCTGATGAAGCGCATCGAGGAGCGCACCGCCGCGGAGACCGCTTACCGCCTGACGCTGGGCTTCACCGTCCTGGACATGATCGTGGCTCTGCAGGTCCTGCGCGGTGTCGTGGTCGACGTACTCATCGACGCCCTCGTCCTTGACGAGATGCCCTCCTTTGCCGACTCCCTGGACCAGCTCAAGGCGACGAACGCGTTCATCGACCGGCTGGTGTGCGCTACGCTGGCGCCCGGCTGAGGCCCTCGCTTCTTTCGCTGCGTGCACGAGGCAGGGCCGCTCCGCAGTTTGCGCGGCCCCGCGGTCGCGGATAGACTTGCCGGCATGCTCACGCTCGCGCTGATCTTCGGTGGCCGCTCGGCCGAACACGAGATCTCCCTGGCTTCGGCCCGCTTCGTCGCCGACATGCTGGACCGCGACCGGTACGAGATCGTGCCGGTCGGCATCACTCGTGACGGGCGCTGGTTGCGGCCGCGCGACCTGGACGCCGCTCTGACCGGCGGTCTCGAGGAATGCGCCTGTGAGGACGCGCACCTGGTCGTGGACCCCGCGCGTCCGGGGCTGGAGCTCGGCGCCTCCGGCTTCCAGCCTCTCGATTTCGCCTTTCCGATCATGCACGGTACGTTCGCAGAGGACGGGACCGTTCAGGGTCTGCTGGAGCTCGCCGGCCTGCCGTACGCGGGGGCAGGAGTGGCTGCGAGCGCCGTCGGCATGGACAAGGAGCTGATGAAAGACGTCTTCGCCGCTCGCGGGCTGGCGCAGGTGGAGCACCTCGTCCTGCGCGATGCGGCCGCGACCGGCCGGGCCGCCGTGGCGGCGGTCGAGGAGCGGCTGCCGTACCCCGTCTTCGTGAAGCCGGCCAATCTCGGCTCCAGTGTGGGCATGACCAAGGCCCACGACCGCACCGAGCTGGGACCGGCGCTCGCCCTTGCCGCCGCCTACGACCGCAAGGTCATCGTCGAGCAGGCCGCCGACGGCCGCGAGCTGGAATGCGCGGTTCTCGGCAACGAGGACGCCCGCGCCTCAGTCGCCGGCGAAGTCATCCCCGCCAACGAGTTCTACGACTACGAGGCGAAGTACACGGAAGGCAAGATGTCGTTCGTGATCCCCGCCGACATCGGCGCCGGCAAGCAGACCGAAGTGGCGAACCTGGCTGTAGCCGCCTATGAGGCGATCGATTGCAGCGGGTTCGCGCGCTGCGACTTCTTCCTCGAGTACGGCAGCGACCGCGTGCTCGTCAACGAGATCAACACGATCCCCGGCATGATGGCGATGAGCGGGTTCCCCCGCCTGTGGGCGGCGACGGGCGTCGACAACCGCGCGTTGGTCGAGGAGATCGTGCAGCTTGGCCTGCGGCGGCACGCGGCGCGCAGCCGCCTGCGCACCACTCACTGACCGGGCGGCTCCGCCGGTCGGACGGCTAGTTCGAGCCCTCCGCAGCCGTCGGATCGCTCAGCGTGTTCACCAACTTCTTGAGCCCCACGTAGCGCAGGAAATGGAAGACGTACGTGGGGGCGTGACCCTGGGCCTCCACGGTAAAGACCAGTTCGCTGTTCAGGTCGCGGCCGGTGCTGAACGCGATGAGCTTGTCGCCGTTCCTGGCCAAGGACTCCTGCGCCGCCGCCTTGGCTTGCGCGGCGTCCGAAGTCTGAACGTATTCTTGGCGGGCGGCCCTGGCGGCCGCGCTGGCGTTGTCGTGGGTGGACTGGTGGGCGGTGAACAGGGCCATTGCGTCGAGCAGCACGACGGCAACGACAGCGATGGCAAGGCCCAGCCAGAGGATCTCGCGGATGAACCCATCCTGGCGGCGCAGACGCGCGCTGAGCATCGACATGCCTCCTTGTCGTTCCCGGGCCTGCGCGCGACTCCGAACGGCGCGCTCGCACATTAGTCTACAGCACGACCCACGGTAAGGCGGATGCAGAGCAAGGCGAGGTCGTCGCCCGGAGGCCGGGCGGAGAACGCGGCGCCGGCGGCCGCCAGATCGGCGACGATGTCCGCCGCCGGCGTGTCGTGCCGCCCTGCGAGCAGGCCGGTCATCTCGTCCTCGAAATAGTCGCCTTCCGCGTTACGCAGCTCGGTGATGCCGTCGGTGAAGAGCACGACGATGTCCCCGCGCTCGAGGTCGACGGTCTCGGTGGGGTAAGGCGCCAGGGCAGCGCCGAGCTCTACGCCGATGGCCGCTTCGATGAGCAGCAGCGGCCGCTCCACGGCCGACGCACGGACGATGAACGGCGTCGGGTGACCGGCGCTGGCCAGCTGAAGGAGGCCGCGACGCGTGCTGATGAGCCCGAACAGCACGGTGACGAAGCGCTCCGTGTCGGCGCCGAAGTCGGACTGCTCGAGGAGCCCGGTACGCAGCTCCTGGAGCGCCTCGCCAGGGCGCGTGGGCCACGAGAGCTGGCCGCCGTGCACGGCGGCGCGCAGGATGTACTTGGTCACGAACGTGGTGGCCATGGCCTCGACACCCTTGCCGGCGACGTCGCCGATGGCGAACGCGAGGGTGTCGGGCGAGCGGCTGTAGTAGTCGACGAAGTCGCCGCCGCTCAGCACCCCGGCGCTGGCCGAGCGGTAGAGGAAAGCAACGTCGAGTCCGGGCAGCCGTGGTGGCTCGGCCGGCAGCAGCCGCTGTTGCAGGCGCTCCGCGACATCGGCGTGCGCCGCACGCTCCTCGGCCAGGCGGCGGTCATCCCGCGCTGCCGTCCGCAGGCGCGCGGCCGCCATTCGCGCCAGAGCGCTCAGGAGCCGCACGTCATCGGAGGAGTAGTCTGCATCACGGTTGCCGACCTCGATGAACCCCATGGCGCTGCCGTCTTCCGCCAGCAGGGGAACGCAGGCGAAGCTGTCGAGGCCGAGCACCTCGGTGGCCTCGGAGAGGCCGCTGGTGGAAGAGGGCAGGTCGTTGAACACCAGAGGGGTCGCCGAGAGAAACACCCGCCCGGGCGCGCCCTGATCGAGCTCCCAGCGAATCCGCGCCTTCGTCCAGCCGGCCCCGACGTCGTACCAGGCGTCGCTGGTGACCGCCTCGCCGTCGTACAACCCGGCCATGCCGCGCTGGGAGTCCGTCAACCAGCAAGCCGCTTCCACGGCGCCGCGTAGCGCCGCGTCGACTCCCTCGGCGTTCACCAGTGACTCCAGCGTGCCGAGCAGGTCGAGCAGTCTGTCGTGGCTGGGGCCAGGGGGCATGGCGCTAGGTTCGCCGCGCTCCAGTGGCACTCCTTCCGAGGCTATCGGTGACGCGCGGCCAGCGAGATGAGCACGACGGCCTGAACGGCGAGAGCCGCGAGCGCGACTCCGATGGCCACCTCGAGCCGGACGCCGACGACCCCTACGACGAACACCAGGGCGAGCGCCCACAGCGCGGCGCCTGGGAGCTCGCGGCCGAAGAAGCGCCGCCGGAACCGTAGCCATGCCAGCCGGCGGCGCATGCCCGAACCGCGCTTGTCGTCGTCGAGGTAGCTGGATCCGCGGGCGTGCAGCAAGGGCGTCAGCTCGCGGCCGTCGGCGGAATACAGGCGGCATTGCAGGGGCAGCCCGGCGCGCTGTCGCAGCAGCCGGTCCTGGGCGCGGGAGAAGTACTCGACCAGCGACAAGAAGCGATCGTCGGCGGAGAGCTTGACGCTGGCGAGGCGGACCTCCAAGTACAAGCGGTCCGCCGCCGGATCGTACTTGATCTCCGAGCGCCATCCGTGGCTGCTGAAGAAGTTGCCCAGGTAGCGGTCGAGATCCGCCGGAAGGCTCTCCACATCCGGCCGCGGCCTCGCGCTCATGTCTCTTCCCTCCCCATCGAGAGACTTATCGGCAACGGGGTGCCTGGAGTGAAGTACGAGCCCGCCGGGGAGTCCGCGTCGGAGGACGCGGGCCGGCGGCTCGCGCCCGTGCGGCGGCTCGTCCGTCCTGATGCGATAGAATGCCCTATCCGACGGAGCGATCCCTTTCCGCTCGATCCAGCAAACCACAGGAGCTCCCGTGAAGATCGCAGTCATCGGTCTGGGTTACGTGGGCCTTCCGCTGGCCATGGTGTTCGCCGAGGCCGGCGTCGAGGTCGTGGGCGTCGAGGCCGTGACCGAGCGGTGCGCCGAGGTCAACGCCGGCCGCAGCTACATCCAGGACGTCACCAGCGAGGCCCTCAAGAAGATGGTCGACAAGGGCCTCATCCGGGCCACCACCGACTATGCCGCCACCGAGGACTGCGACGCCGACATCATCTGTCTGCCGACGCCGCTCAACGCCAACCGCGAGCCCGACCTCAGCCTGGTTCTGGACGCTACGACGAAGCTGGCCGGGCACCTGCAGCGCGGCCAGCTCGTCACTCTCGAGAGCACTACGTACCCCGGCACCACGCGCGACGAGCTGGCGCCTATCCTCGAAAAGGGGTCCGGCCTCACCGCCGGCGTCGACTTCCATCTCGCGTTCTCGCCGGAGCGCGTCGACCCGGGGCGCACCGACTACACGACCAAGAGCACGCCCAAGGTGGTCGGCGGCCTCACCCCGGCCTGCACGGCGCGCGCCCTCGAGGTCTATGGACCGGCACTGGACAACGTCGTGCCCGTCAGCACCCCCGAGGTCGCCGAGATGAGTAAGCTGCTCGAGAACATCTTCCGCAGCGTCAACATCGCCCTCATGAACGAGCTCGCGATGCTCTGCGACCGCATGAACATCGACGTGTGGGAGGTCATCGACGCGGCCGCCACCAAGCCCTTCGGCTTCATGAAGTTCCAGCCCGGCCCGGGCCTCGGCGGCCACTGCATCCCCGTCGACCCGTTCTACCTCAGCTGGAAGGCGCGCGCGTTCGACTTCTGGACGGAGTTCATCGAGCTGGCCGGCAAGGTCAACGAGAACATGCCGTACTTTTGCGTGGAGAAGCTCCACCGGGCGCTCAACACGCGCCAGAAGAGCCTCAACGGCGCCCAGCTGCTGGTGCTCGGCGTGGCATACAAGGCGGACATCGACGACCTGCGCGAGTCGCCGGCGCTCAAGGTGATCCGTCTGCTGCGCGCCCACGGCGCCGAGGTCGACTACCACGACCCGTACTGCGCCGAGCTGCCCGAGTTCGACCTCAGGTCGGTCGACCTCGAGGAGTACCGGCGCATCGTCGGCTACGACGCCGTCGTGATCGTCACGGCGCATTCGGCGCTCGACTATCGCACCATCGTGCAGGAGGCCGACCTGGTGGTCGACTTCCGCAACGCCACGGCCGGCATCCCGAGCTCCGGCAACGTCTGGAAACTCTGACAGGGAGATACACCCGTGACTGCTGACAAGGTCCGCGTCGGCGTGGTCGGGCTCGGCTACTGGGGCCCCAACCTCGCGCGCAACTTCGACCGCCTGCCCGGGGCCGAGCTCGCCTACTGCTGCGACCTCGACGAGGCCAACCTCGCCAAGGCTCGCGATCTGTACCCGGCGACGGTCGTCACCGATCGCTACGACGACCTGCTCGCCGACGACGCTCTCGATGCGATCGTCGTCGCCACCTCCGTGCCCACGCACTACCCGCTGGGCAAGAAGGCGCTCGAGGCCGGCAAGCACACCTTCATCGAGAAACCCATCGCGCTCAAGGCCGCCGACGCCCAGGACCTGCTGTCCACGGCCGAAGCCAAAGGCGTCAAGCTCATGGTCGGCCACCTGCTCGAGTACCATCCCGCGGTGCGCAAGCTCAAGGAGCTCGTCGACGACGGCAGCCTGGGCAAGGTCTTCTACGTCTATGCCAACCGCCTCAACCTGGGCAAGGTGCGCACCGACGAGAACGCCCTTTGGAGCTTCGCCCCGCACGACATCTCGGTGCTCAACTTTCTCATCGGCGAGGAGCCCGAGGAGGTCAGCGCCCGCGGCGAGTGTTACCTGCAGGACGGCGTAGAGGATGTCGTGTTCGGCTACATCAAGTACCCGAGTGGCGTGATCGGGCACCTGCACGTGAGCTGGCTCGACCCGCACAAGAGCCGCAAGATCACCGTGGTGGGCAGCGAGAAGATGGTCGTCTTCGACGACATGGAGGCCGAACGCAAGGTCACCATCTACGACAAGGGCGCCACCACGACGCGCACCAAGTTCGACACCTACGGGGAGTTCGTCACCCTGCACTTCGGCGACATCCACATCCCCCGGATCGGCAACGAAGAGCCCCTGCGCGTGGAGGCGCAGCACTTCGTCGACGCGATCCGCAACGACACGCAGCCGCTCAGCGACGGCCGCGACGCGCTCAACGTGGTGCGCGTGCTCGACGCCATGGAGCGCAGCCTGCGCAACGGCGGCCAGCCGGTCAAGACGTCCGACCTCACCTGAGCGAGGTGGCGATGACGCTCAAGCCGGCCAAGCTGGGTCACAATCTGCTGCTCGGCGAGAATGTGCAGATCGGCAAGGACGTCGTCTTTGGCGCCAACGTGGTGGTCTACGACGACACGGTGATCGGCGACGGCTGCTTCATCCAGGACAACGTCGTCCTGGGCAAGGTCCCGTCGCTGTCGCCGACCAGCACCGCCAGGCGCGGTGAGTTGCCCGGGCTGGTGCTCGGCGCCGGCTGCGTGATCAGCACCGGCGCCGTGGTCTACCGCGGCACCACCCTCGGCCGGGGCTGCATCCTCGGCGACTACGCCGGGGTGCGCGAGCGCTGCACGCTCGGCGAGAAGGTCGTCGTGGGCCGCAGCAGCGTGGTCGAGAACGACACGACCATCGGCGACGGCACCAAGATCCAGACCAACGTGTACATCACCGCGTACATGACGATCGAGGACCGCTGCTTCATCTCCCCGTGCGTGCAGACCACGAACGACAACTTCATGGGCCGCACCGAGAAGCGTCACAAGCTGATCAAGGGCGCGACCATCCGCCGCGGCGCCCGTATCGGCGGCGGCGTCGTGCTGTGCCCGGCGATCGAGATCGGCGAGGAGGCTTTCATCGCCGCCGGCGCGGTGGTCACCAAGGACGCGCCGGCCCGCAAGGTGCTCATGGGCGTGCCGGCGCGCGTCGTGCGCGACGTGTACGAGGACGAGCTGCTCGAGAACCAGTGACGGTCCTCGTGGGCCGGTTCCTGGTGGGACTCACGGTCCCAGTGGTGGCTACGGTCACCGGCTTGGTAACCGGTTCCTGATCGTGGTTCGGCGTCGTGTGCGGCGGCGAAGCCCTTCGCCCCCGCCGGCGATTCCCTGGTCACACTTGCGCGTATTCTGACAGGCGGGTGTCACCGCCGTGATCAGCGCCTTCTGGCTCGTGGCTATGGTCCTGGCGATCCCCAACGTCGCCGACACGCAGAAGCAGGGCACGGAGGCCATCGCCTACATCTTCAACGCCCACTTCCCGTCGTGGGTCACCAACGCCTTCCTGATCTCGGTGTGCGTCGCGATCTTCGTTTGCTGCCTGGCGATCCAGGTCGCCACGAGGCGGCTGCTGTTCGCTTGCGGCCGCGACAAGATGGTCCCGTTCCACCGCTTCTTCGGCTACGTGCACCCCAGGACGAAGACGCCGATGACCTCGGCGATCTTCATCGGCGTGGCGACCATCGTCGTGCTGCTCTACGTGAACCTGGGGGGTGGAGACCCGTTCATCACCATCGCTCGCGTCACCGCCTGGGCGACCGCCGGCACGTACATCGCCTATCAGATGGTGGTCTTCGGGGGCCTTGTCGCGCGTTCCAAAGGCTGGCCCAAGGACAAGGCGTACTTTAACCTCGGCAGGTGGGGCTGGCCGGTGAACATCCTGGCGTTCATCTATGGGGTGTTCGCGATCATCAACCTGTCGGGGCCGCGGAGTCCCGGCGCGGCCCGGTACGACAACTGCATCGTGGCGCTCTCCGCCGCGGTGGTCCTCGCCGTCGGAATCATCGTGTATCCCATCCAGAGGGCTCGGGGCGTCGACCTGAGCGCGACCATGCACGATATCGACGTGTCGCCGCCGGATACGCAGGCGGCGGAAGCCATGGCCGCCGGCATGGCCGGCAAGATCCTGCAACCGGAGGGAACGGTCATCGACATGTCCGTCGACCCGCCCCCATCACGAAAGGGCCTCGCCGGCGTGAAGGCCGAACGGTCTTCCGAGCGAGGCAGACCCTGACCTTGCTCGCTGTCGCTCACCGGGCGGCGGCGAAGCCCTCGGCTCCCATTGCGCGGTCCAGATTGCCGCGGTCTGCCGTCGGGAACACTCGGGGCACAGGCGGACCGGAGAGGTGCGTTCGACATGACCGACGATAGAGACCAGGACGCGCGGGGACACGACGAAAAGAGTCGTCCCGAAGCGACCTCGCGTCCGTCTGGCCTGCGCTTCAGCCGCAAGTGGTTCCTGGTCCTCGCCGGCAGCTTCATCGCGGGGGTGCTCGGCGTCCTCGAGGTGTTTCGCCGGCTCGCCGGCTCCGGAGGCGCCGGTGGCGGTCTGGCGGGCTCGATCGACGACGTGTTCGGCCCGTTCCCCGTGCGAAGCATCGAGGATGTGCCCGACAAGACCTTGAGCGAGTGGACCATCCAGGTCGACGGGCTGGTAGAGAAGCCGCTGAAAGTGGATGCTGCGACTTGGGGTTCTCTGGAGCGCCTCGATGAGACCGTCGACTTCCACTGCGTGGAGGGCTGGACGGTCGACGACGTGAAATGGGCGGGGGTGGCGCCGACGGTGCTGCTCGAGCGGGCACGGGTCAGGCCCGAGGGCGCCTACGTGAACTTCCACGCTTTCGGCGGGGAGTACATTGACAGCCTGCCCCTCAGCCTGGTGATCGACCCCAAGACAATGCTTGCCGACACCTTGAACGGCGAGCCGCTGCCCGCCAAGCACGGCGGGCCGGTGCGCCTGGTGGTGCCCACGCAGCTTGGCTACAAGAGCGTGAAGTGGGTGACGCGTATCGAGGTCACCGACAAGCCCGTCGAGGGGTACTGGGAGCAGCGCGGCTACCCGATGAGTGCGCCCATCCCCGGCTGACCGCCGGCAAGTTCACGGCCCCGGCCGCCGCCGCGTGGGCGTTCTAGATGATGCCGGCAACCCTCAAGAGGATGAGCAGGACGACGGCGGCCACGACGACGACGGTGATGAGGCGCGTGGTGCTCCAGCGCTGCGGCTTCTGGCGAGGCGCCTTCCAGCTGGGCTCGTTCTCGTGGTCGTGGAGCTGCGCCGCGGAGAGGTTCATGCGGATGGATTGCGGGGCCCCCAGCGTGCCGCGGGTCAGATCCTCGCCGCTCGTGTCCCGGTGGGCCTCGGGGTCGTTCATGGCGTCTCCTTCAGATGATGCTGGCTACCCTGAGCAGGACGATGGACTCGCGCCGCCTGCACGTTCCTCACGCGAGCGTGCGTTCCTCGTACCATACTATGCTTGGGAGCGGGCCAGGACCATGCGCCTCCGATCGGGTCGCAGCCGTGACAGCGGTTTGACGGCGGCGTCGTGGCGGGCAGGATGGCCGGCGACGGCGCCGCCCGCACGGTGACGCGCTAGACTGAACGACGAAGAATCCGACCCAGGAGGGCGACCATGAAGTACCGCTGCACCGTCTGCGACTACATCTACGATCCCGAGGTGGGCGACCCCGACAACGGCATCGAAGCCGGGACCGCCTTCGCCGATCTGCCCGACGATTGGGTCTGCCCCGAGTGCGGAGTGGACAAGGATGAGTTCGAGCCGGTAGAGGACTAGCCGGCGTTCACGGCGTTCTGCTCGGGGAAGGCGAGGCCCCGGCGTCGAGCGGCCGGAGCCCCTCAGCCAGCGTGATCAGCTCCTGCCGGGTAAGGCCGCCACGGACCACCACGGCGTAGTCGTCGTTGGCCACGAAGAGGGTCGGGCCGTCCTCCGCATACCACGTGTGGGCAGTCGCGCCGGCGAAGGCGCCGTACTGCAGCACGTCGCGGCGCGGGGACAGCCCGCGTACAGCGTAGTCGGTCACGGCTTCGCGGCTGAGCGCCGCGAAGCGGGGGGTCCCGCGCGCGGCCACCATCTGCAGCGAGAACCAGGTGAGGTCGCGGGTGTAGAGCAGCGCGACCTCGTTGTCTCGCGTTGGGCTTGGCAGCCCCGGAGGGAACGGCGCGCTCCCGGTGAGCAACTCGAGCGGCGCCTGGTAAGGCCTGCCGACGGCGACGGCGCGCAGCGTGTAGCCGTCGGGCTCGAGGGTGGATTCGAGCGGGGTGAAACCGACGGTCGCTGCGGTGGCCGCGAGCGTCGAGTGATAGCGATAGGCGCTGGCGCGTTCCGTGTCCACCTTTGCGCCCCCCGGCAGATCGATCACGTACGCGCCGGTCGTCTGCGGCGGCGACTCCCAGTCCACGGTCGCCGTGAAGGTGTTCTGCCCGGCTCCGCTGGATCCGGAGTACCACAGGACGATGCCTGTCAGTTGATCCACGACGACCTCGACCGTCGAGCCGCCGAAGCTCATGGCCGCGCGCCACACCTTTCGTTCACCGTCTTTGATCGGTTTGATGCCGATGGCGCGGTCGCTGTCCTCGACCGCGGAGCGCACGATGGCGGCGAGGCCCTGGTAGTCCAGGGGGCTGCGCGTGGCCACCTGCCAGACAGGTGGCCACGCGCCCACGGTGCGCGAGTAGCTCAGCCCTCTGGGCCACGCACTCGTCGCCGTCAGCTCACTGCGCCGCCCGGCTTCGTAGGCCGATGGGCGCACGTCGCCTCGGGGCTGGCTGGAACTGGCCGGGGTGACCTGCATCCGGCCCCCCGCGTTGCCGTTCGCCACGGCGCTGAAGGCGCCGTTCTCACTACGGATGCCGCCCTCGGACCGGCTCTGGAAGATGTACGTGCCTTGGATGCTCTTGACCATCGGCGTCGGCACTCGCGGCGGCGTGCGCAGGAAGAAGACGTAGGCCAGGGCGAGCACGATCCCGATGGCCATCAGCGTGGCGCCGAGGCGCGGCGGCCGGCGGCCGACCCGCGCTGAACGGATCTGCGCGCTCTTACGCTCGGGCTGACTGATCATGGTGAGGACTTCCCGGTGTCGCGGACGGACGGCACGAGCGCCGCTACCTGCACGGTTAGACGACGGCGTGCGGGGTCTCCGTCGTTTCGCCGTTGCCGGGCGCCGCGCCGAAGGTCAGTCGATGTCGGCGAGCGTCTTGGTCACCGTGTACCGTTTGCCGCCGCTGAGGTGGCCGGTGAGGGTGAAGCTGCTCCCCGTATGCGTGTAGCCGTAGTGCCCGATCGCCGTGGAAAGCGTCATGGGAGCGCCGGTGTTCGCATTCTGCGGCCAGGGCCACGTGAGCGGCGCGACCAGCTCCGTCTGCGCGCCCGTCCAGGGGTTCGCCGGCCAGATGGGCGCGACGAGGCCGCCGCCCTTCTTGACCGTGGCGTTCGCCGGGTAGACGAAGCCTTTCTTGATGGCCTTGGTGGTGCGGTGTCTGCTCACCTATGTGCGCGCCTCCGGCGACTCACCGCGGCGATGGAGCGGCCAGAAGTCCAGGCCCAGGAAGAGCAGATGCCAGGGACTGCTCGCGGTGGCGCTGGCCATGTCCGGAGTCGTGCCACGTAGGGTCAGGGTGCCTCCCCGCGAGTAATGGACGCTGATCGAGTAGTGGCTCTGGTCATCAGCGACCCGGTAGGTGAAAGCGCCCCACGTGTCGGACTGTGCCATCGGCAGATGGACCCAGGGGTTATGCGGCCAGCAGCCGACGCCGTCCTGCCGCCCCACCGCACCGACGGCAGCGACTGCAGAAGGCGAAGGATAGAGGCCCCCATGCGCCCTCGCCCAGCACTCGATGTACTGCTGTATCAGAGTCACGCCTTCGCGGCTGCGGTGGTCGTTCTGCATCTTCCGCGTGTAGGGGATCGCGCGCCGAACGACGATCCTGCCTCCGGGGTAGTGGCCGACGAGCCTGCAGCTGAGCATCCTGGTCGTGACCGTGTAGGTGTACCTGCCTGCTCCGCTGCCCGGAGCCATCGGTCCGCCCGTCCACGGGTCGCGTGGCCAGAGCGGCGCCTTCAATCCGCCGCCGCGACGCACCATCGCGGCGGGAGGGTAGTGGCTGTAGCGTTCGTTGGCGTAGCGCTCGATGTACCCCATCAGAAGATGCAGGCGTTCGCGCAGAAGGTAAACGCGCCCGGAGTCGGCCGCGCGCGCCACAGGGGGCTGCGCTGCCGCGACGAGCAGCAAGCAGACGACGACCATGAGGATGGTCGGGACTGTGAAGCAGAAGCGGTGTCTCATGAGCCTCCCTGTTTGGCCTCTCGACTATCGGTCCAGTCTGGCGGCGCGGAGGAAGGTGGTCAAGCGCGCGCCGCCGGCTTCAGCTTGCCGCCGTTCCTGTCGATAGAGGTCCCGACCGGGACGCGACGGATCGACCCGGGAGGGCCGTCGGGGGCGGCCGGACCGATGGCTCGGAGGCAGGAGCATGAGACGCGGAGTGAGGATCCTTCTGCCGGCGCTGGTGGTGCTCGGCGTGGCGTGGTCGCTGGCGGCCTGCGGCGTCAAGGAGAGCGACTTGCCGACGAGCAACATCGATGTGGCCAAGGACACGGCGGCGAAGGTGAACATCCTGGCCGTGAAGACCGGCATCCAGGCGTACATCGCGACCAACGGCCAGCTGCCGCCGTCGGCCGCGCAGAGCGTCGTCGGTGGCGTGGTCGACCCCTGGCCGACGAACCCCTTCACGAAAGCGCCGATGGCCGAGGGCACGGAGCCGGGCGACTATACGTACACGCCCGGCAGCGGAACGTCCTACACGCTGGTCGTGCACCTTTCCGACGGCGGTTCCGCGGCTGCGCCGTGACGGGTGAGCAGCCGGGGCGCGTGCCCGTGCGCGTCCTTCCGGCCTGACTCCGCCACCGGGGTTCTCAGGCGCCGATGAGCTTCCTGGTGAGGCTGGCCCGCTTGGCCGACCGGCCGTTGCGCGCTTCGGCGGCGTCGGCGCTGGCCATCGCCTTGAGGGCGGCGTTGACCCCCAGCCAGCGGAACGGCTCGGGCTCCCAGAGCTTGGACCTGTGGTTCACCCAGGGAAGGCGCGTGAGCCCGGTGTCTTCGCCTCTGATGAGGTCGCGCAACGTGCGCCCGGCGAGGTTGGTGGTAGCCACGCCATCGCCGACGTAGGCGCCGGCCCAGGCGATCCCCGTTTCCCCGTCCAGACCGACCGAGCTGTACCAGTCGCGGGAAGCAGCGATGGCGCCGCCCCAGCGGTGTGTCACCTCGACCTCGCCGGCCTGCGGGAAAAGGGTGCGCACCAGGTCGAGAAGGTGGTCCTGCACTGCCGGCACGCGCTCGTAGGCTTCGCTGAGGCGCGAGTTGAAGTGGTAGGGCGCGCCGCGGCCGCCGATGGCGATGCGGCCGTCGTCGGTGTGCATGGCGTAGAAGACGAGGTGGCGGAAGTCGCCGAACACTTCGTGGCCACTCCAGCCGACCTCATCCCAGAAGGAGTCGGGCAGGGGCTCGGTGCCGATCATCAGCGAGTAGATCGGCACGACGTGCCGCTCGTAGCCGGGGATTAGCGGCGTGAAGGCCTCGGTGGCGCGTACGACGACCTCGGCCTTGACGGTGCCGTACGCCGACTCCAGCGCATGGGGCGCGATGCCGGTGACAGCAGTGCGCTCGTAGATGGGCACCCCTAGTCCCTCGACGGCGTCGGCGAGGCCGCGCGCCAGCCGCGCCGGGTCCACGGCGGCGCCGTGCGGCGTGTATACGGCGCCAAGGCACCCGGGTACGCGCAGGCGCTCACGGATCTCGGTGGCGCTGAGGAGCACGAAGTCGTTCTCATCGAAGCCCCAGGAGCGTTGATACTCGATCTCCTCGCGAGCGCGCAGGAGCTGAACGGGGTTGGTCGCGAGGTCGAGCTGGCCGCCGACGTGGAAGCGCGCCTCGATGCCTTCTTCGTCGATGACTCGCGCGATCTCCGGTACGGTGGCGAACAGCGCGCGCTGCTGGTCGATTACGGCCTGCCGGCCATGCGTCTTGGCGGCGCGCTCCCGCGAACCGGGAAAGGTGGTGTGGCACCAGCCGCCGTTGCGCCCCGAGGCGCCGAACCCGGCGATCTCCTGCTCGAGCACCGCGACGCGCAAGGTGGGGTCCGCCTTCTTCAAATAGTAGGCGGTCCACAGGCCCGTGTAGCCGGCGCCTGCGATGGCCACGTCGACGTCGATGGGGCCGGGCAGCGAGGGGCGTGGGGTGAGCTCACCGGGAACGCCGTCGAGCCACAGCGAGCGTGAACGGTAGTCGGTCACGTCAGGCTCCTTGGAGGATGGCGCCATCCTACCAAAGGCGTTGGGGGGCCGGGGTGTGGGGGCTTATCGCTCCGCGGGCTGCAGTGAGTCGGCGATGAGCATGAGCTCCAGGGCGGCGAAGATCTAGCGCTGGCGGGTGGTGGTCAGCGAGCGCTTGGCGACCCGGCCCGCGCTTGTCTCCAGGTCACGAGGTGCAGGCGCTCGAGCTCCTCGCGGACGCTGCGCCAGGAGTCCCCGGTGGCGTTCTCGACGATGCGGATCAGCAGCAGCGCCAGCCAGCAGAGCCCCGCGTGGGCGCGGATGCGGTCCTCGCGGGAGTGGAACACCGGCCCGGCCATGAGCGCTCCCTTCAGGTCGCGCCAGCCGCGCTCGACCTGGTAGAGCTGCCTGTAGGCGACGGCGGTTCCGCCGCGCGGAGCGACGGAGCGCATCAGCGTCTCAAAGATCAGGACACACCGGCCAAGTGCTGGACACGTCAGTTAAGTATTGCGTAGAATATAGTTGATGTGTTATTGGCGTTGACGTGCCGTTGACGGGCCTTCATGTCCAGCGCAGCGAGGAGTAGCCAATGTCCGAGCCCGTTCCTCTGACGGAAACCGATGATGCGATGCGCAAGCAGGTGATGCGCAAGGTCGCCTGGCGGCTGTCACCATTCCTCGGGCTGCTGTACTTCATCGCCTATCTGGACCGCACCAACCTCGCCTTCGCCGCGCCGCACGGCATGAACGCGGCGCTGGGCTTCGACAAGGCGGCGTTCGGCCTGGCCTCCGGCCTGTTCTTCGTCGGCTACCTGATCCTTGAAGTGCCCAGCAACCTGGCGCTGCACAAGTTCGGCGCCCGGCGATGGATCGCCCGCATCATGGTCAGCTGGGGCATCGTCGCGTCCGCCATGGCGTTCGTGCCCAATGCCGGCACCATGTATGGGCTGCGGTTCCTGCTCGGCATCGCCGAGGCGGGCTTCTTCCCCGGCATCATCTTGTATCTGACGTTCTGGTTCCCCAAGCGGGAACGCGCCAAGGCCATCGCGTTGTTCATGGTCGCCATACCGGTCTCCTCCGCGTTGGGCTCGCCGCTGTCGGCCTGGCTGATCTCGGTGGGCCATCAGGCGTTCTTCGGTCTGGATGGCTGGCGGTTCATGTTCCTCGTCGAGGGCATCCCGGCCGTCGTCTTCGGCTTCGTCTGCTGGTTCTTCTTGACGGACCGGCCCAGGGACGCCAAGTGGCTACACGACGACGAGCGCGCCTGGCTGAAGAGAGAGATGGACACCGAAGACGCGCAAACGGCCAAGCGTTATCACTATCCGCTCAAGAGGGCGCTGCTGAAGCCGCGCATCTGGGCGCTGGCATTCGTCTATTTCGGCATCATCTACGGGCTTTACGCCGTCGGGTTCTTCCTGCCGACGATCATCGCCGGATTCAAAGACACCTACCACACTGACTTCAGTATCTTCCAGCAGGGCCTGATCGTGGCCATCCCGTACGCGTTCGGGTGTGTCGCCATGGTGCTGTGGTCCCGACACGGAGACAGGACCCGCGAACGCGTCTGGCACGTGGCCATTCCGGCCATCATCGGCGGTATCGCTATTCCGATCGCGCTCTATATGAACTCGCCGCTCACCGCCATGATCGCGGTCACCATCTGCACGATGGGCATCTGCGCGGCGCTGCCGACATTCTGGCCGCTGCCCACCATGTTCCTCTCCGGCGCGGCCGCAGCCGGCGGCATCGCGCTGATCAACTCGGTCGGCAACACGGCAGGGTTCTTCGGCCCCTACATCACCGGCTGGCTGACTGACTGGACCGGAAATGAAAAGGCCGGACTCTGGGTCGTCGGAGTCGTGATGATCGTTGCTGGATTTGTGGCCGTCTCTCTCAAGGCCGCCCCCAAGGCCGACGACGAGGAGGCCTTGGAAACCGACCTGGTTGGCAAGGCGGCCTGAGCCCGCTGGGGGCTGAGTCTCGTTACCGCGGAACGCCGTATGCCGAGCGCTTGCTGGCCAGCCGCATCGCACCCTCCAAGCGGCTTGGGACGGTCCATCCGGTCACGCGGGAACGGGCCCGGCATGGTGACCGGACCCGTTCCCACTGCGACTTGGCGCTACCGCAGTCCGATGTAATTGTAGGCGTAGTGCGAGCCCTTCCAGGTGTACGTGGAGCCGCTGTCGCCGGAGGTGCCGTCAGCGCCCTCGTTCACCGCCGCGGCCATGCTGCCGCCCTTGACGGAGGTCACCCATGTCGGCGCGGAGGCGGCTTGGATGACGGTGCGTAGACCGCACCCGCCGCGCAGAATCTTTCGATCAGCGTGCCGAATGTCTGTAGTTCATGTCCCTGCTCGAGACTCATGATGGAGAACTGCGTGACCTTTGAAGGTGGCCTTCATGTTTCTTCACGCGCGAACAGCCTTATTATCTGCTCGGTCACGTTGCGCAGATAGAGCTCGCCGTTCTCCATCGCGTTTCCAAGGCATACCGGGGCGGGGCAGAGGCTGAACACCGCGGTTATTCCGCAGGCGTGCAGCTCTTCAACTCCTTCGCCGATGCCCCCGGCAATTGCCACGCACGTAACAGCGTGCTTCTTGGCCAGGGCCGCCACGCCCGCCGGAGCCTTGCCGAACTTTGTCTGGAAATCTATCTGCCCTTCGGCGGTGATGACGAGATCCGCCCCGCTCATCTGGTCCTCCAGCGCGACCGCCTGAAAGACAAGGTCAATTCCTTTGCGCAGTTTCGCCCCTAAGAACGCCATCAGCCCCGCGCCCAGCCCGCCCGCCGCGCCCGCGCCCGGGATATCACGCACATCAACGCCGAGTTTCTTCTCAATGACCTCCGCCAGATTCGCCAGCCCGAACTCAAGATCCTTGACCTGCTGCGCCGCTGCCCCTTTCTGCGGGCCGTATACCCTTGCCGCGCCGGTCTCCCCGAGCAGCGGATTATCCACATCGCACGCCACATCAAAGATCGCCTCTTTGGCCTCGTGCATCAGCCCTTCCATATCAATATCAACAATCCGCTGCATGTTGCCCCCGATCGGCTGGATTTCCTTGCCGGCGGAGTCAAGAAAGCGCACCCCCAGCGCCGCCGCCACGCCGATTCCGCCGTCGGTGGTGGCGCTGCCGCCGATGCCGATGGTAATGCGCCGCGCCCCGAGGCGCAGCGCCTTGGCGATGAGCTCTCCTGTGCCGTAGGTGGTGGTAAGGGTCGGGTCGCGTTTTTCGGGGGGGAGCAGGGCAAGGCCGCTTGCCACCGCCATTTCAATCGCGGCCATCTTGCGGGCGGGAACATAGCAGAAGCTTGCGGTCGTCTTTTCCCACAAGGGGCCGGAGACGATCTCGCGCTCCTCCACCCCGTTGAGGGCGTTGAGGAAAACATCGACCAGTCCGTCACCGCCGTCGGCAACCGGAACCAGCACAACCGTTGCCGAGGGCAATGCCTTTAGCACCCCTTCGCGCATGGCTTGTGCGGCGGCGCTGGCGCTCATGCTGCCTTTGAAGGCGTTGGGGGCCAGAACAATCTTCATTGCCACCTCCCGTAATCATGCAATGCTGCAATCGCGTTCACACGCGGGGGAATTCCTGCTATCAGCCCTAAACCGTCCGCCGCGAGTACCGGCAGTGGCGGCACGCCCGGCCGTGGCCGTGCCGAGCCTCCAGTAGCTTGGACGCGGGCGCCGTGGCGTTTCGTCGTCGAACGAACGCCCGCGGCGCTGGTCTATCTAGGGTCGCCGGCGGTCGGTCAAGGCACGGTGTAGGTGAGACCGTTGCCCAGGTAGCCGGTGAGCTTGTATCCCTGACCGCCGTTGAGCTGTTCGTAGGTGTAGTCACCGGCCTGGGTGCCCGGCGTCATGGGCTGGTTGGTGACCGGGTTCACGGGCCACGGGTCCACGTACTGGGCGACGCCGCCGCTCTGGCTCACCTCGGCCGACGCGGGGTACAGGTTGTTGTTGTTCGTGGCCCAGGTGATCACGCCGACCTGGATCTTGATGATGGCGTCGATGACCTGTTGGTCTGATGAGGCGCTCGGCGATCCGCTTGGGCTCGGACTTCCGGTGGGGCTCGGCGAGAAGGTGGGTGTCGGGCTCAGCGTCGGAGAGGGCGACGGCGAGACCGGGCGCAGCACGTCCACGCGCATGAACTGCTCGGTCTTGCTGGAGAGGCTGCCGCTGGAGAACCGCAGGCTCAGCTGGTCGCCGGAGGCCTCGTGGGTGAGCGTGCCGTCGACCTTGCCGGTGACGCTGGTGAGGCCGAGCGCGGAGGCGTCGATCGAGGCCGTCAGCTCATCATCCACGAGCTTGGCGGTCGTGCTGCCGATCGCAACGAGTTCGGCATCGTACTGGGTCACCTCGAATCCGCTGCCGCTCTTCGCGATGATCAGCCCCCCGCCACCGCCCCTGGCCGGGGACCACGTGCCCACGAATTCGTCGCCGCCGTTGCCGGGTCGGAGCAGGAAGAACCAGGCCGCCGCCGCCAGCGCCGCGATCACGACGATCGCGACCACCACCCAGATCCAGGTGCGGCCCCCGCCGCCCTTCTTCTTCGGCCGCGCCATCACGAGTGTCGGCTCGATCGGCGGCGGCGGAGGCGTGCCCGCGCCTCCGGCCGCCGGCATCACCTGCGTGAGGTCGGCTGCTTCACCGCTCAGCACCTGCGTCGCGCCCTCATCTGCTGGGGGCGCTACGACGGTCTGTTCGGCATCGGGCGTCTCGCCCGTGTTCTGATCGGGCATCTTGCCCGTGGTCTCGTCGTCCATGCTCGCCCTCCCGGCTGGGTGATGTCGGTGGCTTCTCGGTGGCTGTCCCTCTATTTGCTCCGTTCAGGCTGTTCCCTGTTCGAGGCCGGTCCAAAGCTCGAAGAACGAGGGGCAGGTCTTGGCGACGCAGGCCGGATCGTCGATGACCACGCCGGGCGCGCGCAGGCCGAGCACCGCGAAGGACATCGCGACACGATGGTCGCCGTGCGCGTCGATGTGGCCCCCGGCCGGCGTGCCCGGATAGACGCGCAGGAAGTCCGGCCCGGATTCGGTCCTGATGGCCAGCCGCCGCAGGTTGGTCTCCATGGCGGCGATCCGGTCGGACTCCTTGAGGCGCACATTGGCGATGCCGGTCATCGTCACCGGCGAGCTCGCGAACGGAGCCACCGCCGCCAGGGTCATGAAGGTGTCGGAGATGTCCCCCATATCGACGGTGAGGCCGGCCGGCGTAGTCGGGCCGGCTACGGCGATGCCGTCGGGGTCGTCGCTCACGGTGCTGCCCATCGCCTCGAGCACGTCGAGGAAACGGAGGTCGCCCTGCACGCAGCCCCCCCGCCGCAGACCGAGAACCTTGACGCGGCCGCCGCTGGCCGCGGCCGCGGCGAAGAAGTACGAGGCTGTAGAAGCGTCGGGCTCGACGGAGTAGTCGCGGCCGCCGTAGGCTGCCGGGATCACGCGAAACTGCTCGTGCCCGCGTCGTTCGGTCTCCACCCCGAACTGCGCCATCATGGCGAGGGTCATGTCGACGTAGGGACGGCTCACGAGGCCGTCGACGGTCAGCTCCAGCGGCGCGCGCGCCAGCGGCGCCGCCATGAGCAGCGCCGAGATAAACTGGCTCGAGGTGTCGCCGGGCAGCCGCAGCCTGCCGCCGGCGAGGCCGCGAGCCAGCAGCGTGAGCGGGAGCCGGTCGGCGCCGGGCGGGTCGGTGGCGGCGCCCTGAGCGCGCAGCGCCTCGAGCAGAGTCGCCAGGGGGCGGCGCCGCAGCTGCGCCGCCGCGTCGAATTGGTAAGCGCCCTCTCCGGCGGCCGCGGCCGCGAGCAGGAAGCGCGCCGCCGTGCCGGCTTCAGCGCAGAAGACGTCGGCTTCGGCGGCCGGGACGCGCCCGGCGGCGCCCGCAACGCGCCAGGCTCCGGCGTCGCCCGTGACCACCGGGACGCCGAGGCTGCGCAGGCCGCCCGCGAAGGCCTGCGTGTCGTCGGCGTCCAGGGCGCCGCGCAGGACGGACGGGCCGCTCGCGAGCGCCGCCAGGAGCAGCGCCCGGTTGGTGATGCTCTTCGAGCCGGGCACGCGCACCGTTGCGTCCAACCCGCTCCGTGCCGGGCGGATCGTGCGCGCGCTGGCTCTGTTCGGGACGTCGCTCATGTGACCATCTCGATGATATCCCAGGACCGTCGGCGAAGGCCGTACGCGAAAGGAGCCGGGCAGCGACTGCGTGCGCCCGGCCCTGCCGGAGCCGTCCGCGCCGTATAGTCGCCTCGCCGGCGCCGAGGGAGGTCAGTGTGAACGGGGCGCGGATGGATCGCGGACCAGTCCGCGGGATGTGCGTCTTCGTCGCGCTGCTCGTGACCGCGGCGGCGTTCGGCATAAGGCTCGCCGCCTGCGGGGCGGGCGGCCAGACCGACGCCGCCAATTCCGGCAGCGACCTCCTCGGCAAGACCTTCCCCAACGCGACCGGCGAGAACCTCGCGAAGAAGGACGTCACTGTGCCCGGCGACTTCGCCGGGGCGCCGCTCATCGTCCTGGTGGCTCCGAGCAAGAGTTCGCAGCCCGACGCCGACAAGTGGATCGGCGCTCTGCGCATGACAGACGGCGTCGAGTTCGTCGAGACCCCCGTGTTGCCCTCGCTCCTAACGGGCCTCATGAAAGGGTTCGTCAACGGCAAGATGCGCGGCGGAGAGCCGAAGGCCCTATGGCCGCGCATCATCCCCATGTACAAGGACGGGGACGTGCTCAAGAAGTTCTTCGACGAGCGTGGCGACCAGGCCACGAGCGTGCCCGTCCTCGACAGGGACGGCGTGATCCGCTCGTTCACGGCCGAACCGTTCGACGAGCCGCTCGCCGCCATGGTGCTGGAAGAGTACGCGAAGCTGAAGTAGGCGGCGCTCCGAGGCGCCGGCCGCTGCGCGGCCGGCCTAGTCGGCCTTCGTGAGCACGATCGACTGCTGGCTCGGGTCGGGAGTCTGCCCGTTGGCCAAGGTCCCTTGGACGGTCATCTTGAGATGCCTCGAGTCCCGGAGCGTGAACACCAGCCGGAAGTCCTTGATGATGGCCTCGAAGAGAGCCTTGGCCTGGCTCGCCTGCTCCTCGTTGCCGCTCGCCTTGATGAAATCGTCCACCGTGATCACGAGGTCGGCTCCGTCCATGTGGGCCGGCACCGTGTACGATTTCGTCTCGCCGCTGCTGTCGGTGCCCGTGATCTTGACCTTGAAGGCGTCGCCCGATCCGCTGATGGCGATGGCTCCCATGCCGCTGGCGCTCGCGTTCCAGGATCCATCGAACGGGCTGCTGCCGCCACGCAGGAAGAAGAACCAGACGGCGATGATCGCGACGATCGCCACGATGGCCACGATGAGGATCGTGCGCGTTGCGCGCGACATGCCGCCGCCGGGCGCCGTGGAGGGACTGCTCGCCGTTGCGCCCGCCGGTGGTGGCCCGAAACCGGGGGCGTAGCCGTAGGCGGAGGAAGCGCTGCCGCCGGTGGCCTCACCGGCCGCGCCGCCGCCGGTTCTGGTCACCGGCGCGCCACAGTGGCCGCACGTCCAGTCGTTGTCACGTATCTCCTTGCCGCAGCTGGCGCAGGTGGCCATCGGCCCTCCTCGGGCGCACCGGATTCGCCGGCGTGCGTGTCGGTTTCCCCTAGGTTCTCGGCCGGAGGGTCGCCCCCCCTTAGGGGCGCGGTGGGTTCGCCTTCGCCAGTGCCGGGAATCCCGGTACAGACGAGCCGCCCGACGACGGCGATGCTGAGGAGGCGCGATGAACATCGGCAGGTGTCCTGGTCAGGACCGCATCAACTGGACCCCCGACGACATCTTCGACGTCCTCTGCCCAAGTTGCGGCACGGCGATCGAGTACTTCAAGGACGACCGGCGCCGTAAGTGCCCCGGCTGCGGCGCCGTCGTGGAGAACCCGCGTTTCGACAACGGCTGCGCCGAGTGGTGCACGGCTGCTGAGAACTGCTCGATTATGCGCGGGGTGCTGGCCGAGGACGGGGAGGACTAGGCCTCCAGATCCGCGCCGCGCGTGACCTGCAGCTAGAACTCCAACTTCTGCAGCCGGCCGAAGATGACGTCGCGTCCGGCCGTGTACTGGCCTGGGTCCATGGCCGCATCGACGTCGGCGGGGCTCATGACCGCCATCGCCTCCGCGTCACGTTTGACGAGCTCTCCGAAGTCGATGCCGTCGCGCCAGGCGTGCATCGCCGAGTCCTGGACTACCCGGTAGGCGTCCTCGCGCAGCATCCCCTTGTCGACCAGCTTGAGGAGCACGGCGCCGCTGAACACCAGGCGGTACGACTGGCTCAGGTTCGCCAGCATGCGTTCTTCGTCCACGACCAGGCCGTCCATCAGCTTGGTGAACTTCTGCAGCATGTAGTCGAGCAGGATGCAGCTGTCGGGGAAGACGATGCGCTCGGCGGAGCTGTGGCTGATGTCGCGCTCGTGCCAGAGGGCGATGTTCTCCATGCCCACCATGGCGTTGCCGCGCAGCACGCGGGCGCAGCCGGCCATGCGCTCACTGAGGATCGGATTGCGCTTGTGGGGCATCGCCGAGGACCCCTTTTGGCCCTTGCCGAACGCCTCCTCGGCCTCGCGCACCTCGGAGCGTTGCAGGTGCCGCACTTCCACGGCGAACTTCTCCAGGCTGGCGCCGACGATGGCCAGGCAGCTGAGGAAGGCGGCGTGGCGGTCGCGCTGAACGACCTGGTTGCTGATGGGCTCGAAGCCGATGCCCAGTTCAGCGCAGACCAGCTCCTCGACCCGAGGATCGATGTTGTTGTAGGCGCCCACGGCGCCGCTGATCTTGCCCACGGAAGCGGCGGCGGTGACGCGCCGCAGGCGGTCGAGGTGGCGGCCGATCTCGAAGGCCCACATTCCGAGCTTCATGCCGAAAGTGATGGGCTCGGCGTGGATGCCGTGGGTGCGGCCGACCTGCACCGTGTCCTTGAACTCGAACGCGCGCCGCTTGAGCACCTCGCCCAGCGCGACCAGGTCGCGCTCGAGGAGCTCGCCGGCGCGCTTGATCTGCAGCGCCAGCCCGGTGTCGAGCATGTCGCTGCTGGTCATCCCGTAGTGCACGTACTTGCTGGACTCCCCGACGTACTCGGCGACGTTGGTGAGAAAGGCGATGACGTCGTGGTTCGTCGTCTCCTCGATCTCGGCGACGCGGGCGACGTCGAACGCCGCCTTGGCCTCGATCTCGGCGAGCGCCTCGTCCGGCACCTTGCCGAGCGCGTTCCAGGCCTTGACGGCGGCGATCTCGACGTCGAGCCAGGCGCGCATCTTGGCCTCTTCGGTCCAGACCGCGCCCATCTCGGGGAGTGTGTAGCGCTCGATCATGGCGTGCCCTCCGTGGTGGTGACGTCCGCGATTGTCTCACATCACGGCTGAGCCTGAACCTGCAGAGGGATAGACTCTTCCCGGGAGCGGCGCGGCGCCGCGAGCGACGACACGGAGGGTGCGCTCATGGCGACCGATGAGGAGCTTCGCCGGCAGGCGATCAGGAGCATCAAGAAGAAGCGCGACTTCTGGGCGCACGCCGTCGCCTACTGCATCGTCAATATCTTCTTGATCATCGTCTGGTACCTCACCGGCCACGGCTACTTCTGGCCGGTGTGGGTCATGGGCGCCTGGGGCATCGGCCTGGCGTTCAACGCCTGGGACGCCTACGGCCGCAGCAGCAGCGCCATGAGTGAGACCGAGATCCAGAAGGAGATCGAGCGGCGGCAGCGCGGCTGACGGGGAGCGCGCGGCGCGTGCCGGCGCCGCTCAGCCACGGTACGCGATGGCCTCGATCTCGACGTGCAGATCCTTGGGGAGGCGCGCCACCTCGACGGTGGAGCGCGCCGGGTATGGCTCTCTGAAGAACTGGCCGTAGACCTCGTTCACGGCGCCGAACTCGTCCATGTTGTTGAGGAAGATGGTGGTCTTGACGACGTGGTCGAGCGTGACGTCTGCGGCCGCCAGGGTGGCCTGCAGGTTCTCGAGCGCCTTCTGCGCCTGCTCCTTGGGCGAGTAGCCGTGGATCTTGCCGTCGGGGTCCAGGGCGATCTGGCCCGAGACGAAGACGAAGTCGCCGACACCGACGGCCGGTGAATACGGGCCGACGGCCGGGGCGCCGTCCGGAGCGGCGAAGACCTGTTTCTCCATGGTGTGTCGTCCTTTCCAGGTCGTTGGGGGTCAGCCGAAGAGCGAGCGCACGGCTACGTAGGCGAGGAGGATGCCGTTGACGAGCACCGCGAGGTAGACGAAGCTGGAGATCGTCTTGGGGTTCGGTGGTCTGTAGTCCTTGGGCACGTGTCACCTCAGTAGCGCTGGGCGATGGCGGCGATCTGGAGCCGCGCTCCGCCGGGCAACCATGCTACACCGAGGACGCTGCGGGAGGGGAACGGAGGGCTGAAGCGTGCTTCGATGGCGGTGTCGACGGCCGGGTCGTCGGCGGGTTCGACGAGGTGGATCTCGAGGCTGACGACGTCGTCGAGCGTCAGGCCGGTGGAGCGCAGCTGGTGGGCGAGGTTGTCGAGGGCGCGCTCATCCTGGGGCAGTTGCGCCGAGACGAAGACGAAGCGCCCGGCCGAGATGCCGGCGGAGGCCGCGCCGGCCGGCCCCGGCGCCTGTGACGATGCGATGCGCTGCCTTCCCATACCGGGAGTGTTCCCCGCCGCAGCGCGGATGTGTCGTGTGGGGCGTGGGAAAGTGCGGCCGGCGCCGCCGTCCGGGGGTGTCCCTACACGTCGAGGATCTTCGCCGCCAGGATGGCCGCGTTGCGCGCGCCGTTGATGGCCACACAGGCGACGGGCACGCCGGGCGGCATCTGCACGATGCTGAGCAGCGAGTCGAGCCCGCCCAGGTCGCTGGTCTTGATGGGCACGCCGATCACCGGCAGGTTGGTGTAGGCGGCGAGCACGCCGGGAAGCGCCGCCGCCTTGCCGGCGCCGGCGATGAGCACCTTGACGCCGCGTGACTGGGCCGTCTTGGCGTAGTGGGCCACTTTATCGGGGTCGCGGTGCGCCGAGAGCACGTTGATCTCGTACTTGATCTTGCGCTCGTCGAGCTCCCGGCAGGCCGCTTGCATCACCTCGCGGTCGCTCTCGCTGCCCATGACGATGCCGACGTGCACGGGCTCCATCTCGATGCCCTGGAGGATTGTCTCGACCTCGGTCCTGGTCTCTTCCACGAAAGGCTCCTCTCGCTCAGCCGGCGGGCCCGGCCGGAAACAGGTCGCGTTTGCCGGCAGCGGCCTCGACGGCGCGCTCGGCGATGTCGGGGCGGGTCTGCTGGCCGTCGAAACGGATGTGGCCGACGGCGTCGTAGGCGCGCTCGCGCGCGGCCGCGAAGCCCTCGCCGAGGGCGCTCACGGCCAGCACGCGGCCGCCGGCGGTGACGACCCGGCCGTCCTGCAGCGCCGTGCCGGCGTGATAGACGGTCACGTCACCCATGGCGCCGGCCGCGTCCAGACCGCTGATGACGTCGCCCTTGCGGCTGCTCGCCGGGTAGCCGGCCGAGGCCATCACCACGGTGACGCATTCCCGGGGCTTCCAGACGGCCTTGACCCCCGCGAGCTCGCCGGCCGCCGCGGCCGCGCACAGCCCCAGCAGGTCGCTGTCCAGACGCGGCAGCACGGCCTGCGTCTCCGGGTCGCCGAAACGGCAGTTGAACTCGAGCACCTTGACTCCGGTCGCCGTGACGATCAGGCCGGCGTACAGCACGCCGCGGTAGGCGAT
>Ga0209538_1000367_pt1 | contig 27063 bp, 23 predicted proteins | sample BarGraNGADG00211_2_FD_184492 | JGI IMG/M metagenome (GOLD analysis project Ga0209538, IMG submission 184492) | Arctic peat soil microbial communities from Barrow, Alaska - Barrow Graham LP Ref core NGADG0004-211 (SPAdes) (version 2) | ecosystem: Environmental > Terrestrial > Soil > Wetlands >... | reverse complement strand
TGTGAGGTTCTCTGCGGGCACGGTGGTGCTCCTCGGATGATCAACATGTGGGCGTTCCGGCGATCCTCCCACGTCACGGCTGCCTGGCCGGTCGGGCGGCCCTCCGGGAGCAGCGCCGGCACGACGGGCGCCGGGGCGTCCCTTGCCGTCGGCGGCCTCGCGTCACCCGTTCCGTCGTGTCATGCTTCCGTCGGTGGTCGGGCGAGGAGGAGAACAGATGGCAGGTCGTGGGGAGCTCCCACAGGCACGCCGTCCGGGTGCACTCGCCGCGTTGGGGCCACGTACGACCACCTTCCTGGTGGTCGACGCGATCCTGCTCCTCACCTTCCTCGTCCTGACGGTGATGCAGGTGTTGAACAACCCGCCGACGCCGAGGGCCGAACCGGCGGCGTCGTCGTCGTCCACGTCCGAGCCGGAGTCGACGCCCGAGCAGACCGCACCGACCATCCCGGCCGACAACCAGACACTGACGGAGTTCGTGCTGCCCAGCGGCAACATCTGGTGCTCGATGACGGAGACGTCCGCAACCTGCGCCATCGGTCAGTTCAGCTATGCCGCCCCGACGCCCACCGCCGCGTGCACCGGAACCGTCGGGTCGGTGTTCTCGGTCACCGCGGCGGAGGGGGCCACCCTGCCCTGCGTCGACGCCGTACCGCCTCGCCCGGAGGGTGCGACCGTGCTCGAGTACGGCCAGGCCTCCACGATCGGCGAGATGACCTGCCTCAGCTCGCGCAACGGCGCCACCTGCCGGCACAACCCGACCGGCGCGGGCTTCTCCGTTGCGAAGGCGGGCTACACGATCCTGTGACCGCCGGCGCAACGCGCCGGAGCTGAGCCGCAGGTCACCAGATCCGCACGCGCTCCCGCGGCGGTAGGTACAGGGCATCGCCCGGCTCGACGTCGAAGGTCTGACGGAACTCGGCCAGGTTGCGCACCACACCGTTGCAGCGGAACTCGTTCGGGGAGTGCGCGTCGGTCGCCAGCCGACGGATGACCTCCTCGTCGCGGCCCTTGGCCTGCCACACCTGCGCCCAGCCAAGGAACAGCCGCTGCGCCCCGGTGAGGCCGTCGATCACCGGCGCCTCGGCCAGCGGTCGCCGCAGGGCGATCCGGTAGGCCCTCAGGGCGATCGACAGACCGCCGAGGTCGCCGATGTTCTCCCCGATCGTCAGGTCGCCGTTGACATGGTGCGAGCCGCCCAGCTGCACCGGAGAGAACGCCGCGTACTGGCTGACCAGGGCGCCGGTCCGCCGTTCGAACTCGTCGCGGTCGGACTCGGTCCACCAGTCCTCGAGGCGGCCGGCGCCGTCGTACTTGGAGCCCTGGTCGTCGAAACCGTGCCCGATCTCGTGTCCGATCACCGCACCGATCCCGCCGTAGTTGACGGCGTCCTCCGCCTCGGGGTCGAAGAACGGCGGCTGCAGGATGGCGGCGGGGAAGACGATCTCGTTCATCCCCGGGTTGTAGTAGGCGTTGACCGTCTGGGGGGTCATGAACCACTCGTCGCGGTCGACCGGCCGGCCGATCTTGCGCAGCTCGCGGTCGTGCTCGTAGGCGTCGGAGCGACGCACGTTGCCGACCAGGTCGTCGGCGTGCACGGCGAGCCCTTGGTAGGACTTCCAGCGCTCCGGGTAGCCGATCTTCGGCCGGAACGCGTCGAGCTTGGCAAGGGCCTTCGCCTTCGTCTGCTCGCCGAGCCAGTCCAGAGCGGTGATCGACTCGCGGTACGCCGCGATCAGTGTGTCGACCAGCTCGACCATCCGGTCCTTGTACGCGGGCGGGAAGTGCCGGGACACGTAGACCTGCCCGACGGCCTCGCCAAGGGCGCCCTCGACGAGCGAGACGCCGCGCTTCCACCTGTCGCGCAGCTCGGTCGCCCCGGTGAGGGTGCGCCCGTAGAAGTCGAAGTTCGCCAGCACGACGGCATCGTGCAGGTACGGTGCGCGGGCGGACACCAGGTGGTACCGCAGCCAGGCCTGCCACTGCTCGACCGGCAGCTCGGCCCAGGCGCGCGCGAAGCCGACTGCGAAGTCCGGCTCGCGGACCACGAGCTGGTCAAGGGCGCCGTCGGGGGTGCCGAGGGCGGTGGCCCAGGCGTGCCAGTCGAACCCCGGTGCGCGTGCTGCCAGCTCGGCGAGGGTCATCGGGTTGTAGGTGAGGTCCGCGTCGCGGTCCCGGACGACGTCCCAGTGGTGGGCGGCCAGACGGGTCTCCAGGTCGACCACGAGGTCCGCCGCGGCGTCGGCGGCAGCCTCGGTGAGCCCGGAGAGGGCGAGCATCCGCGCGACGTGCGGGCGGTACTGCTCGCGCACCGCCGCGTACGTGTCCTCGCGGTAGTACGCCTCGTCCGGCAGCCCAAGGCCTCCCTGGTGCAGGAAGACGACGTACCGCTCGGGGTCCTTCGCGTCGTTGTCCACCCAGAACCCGACGGCGCCCGCGCCGCCGGTGCGCTGCAGCTCACCCAGCACGGTGACGAGCTCCGCCCGGTCGGCGGCGGCGTCGATCCGCTCGAGCTCGGGGCGGATCGGGTCGAGGCCGAGCGCCTCCACCCGTTCGGTGTCCATGAACGAGGCGTAGAGCGCGCCGACCTGGGCAGCCGGCGTGCCGCCGTCCGCGGAAGCGTTCTCACCGAGCTCGGCGATGATGGCCCGGACGTGCTCCTCGGCCCGGTCGTGCAGCAGGCGGAACGCGCCGTCCACGGCGCGGTCGGCGGGGATCTCGTGCTCGGCCAGCCAGCGTCCGTTCACGTGGCGGAACAGATCGTCCTGCGGTCGTACGGCCGGGTCGAGGCTGGACGTGTCGATGCCGCTGCGCAGCCCGGTCCGGGCGGGGGAGGTCGTCATCGGGCCAGGCTACGGGCTCGGTTCAGCCGATCCGCACTCCGGTGACCAGGACCCGGTCCGGACCCAGCCTGCGCTCCGGCCCGAAGACCGCCAGGTGGCCGGTGAGCCGCAGGTCCGTCGACGACGCACCGACCGACAGGGCCGCGCGGTGCGGCGCGACCGTCCAGCGCCGGTCGACGCCGACCCAGGCGAGGCGGTCGGCGTGCACGGTCCAGGTGACGTCGGTCGACTCGCCCGGCTCCAGCGGCACCCGGGCGTAGCCGAGGAGGGCGATCTCCGGTCGGGTGACCGGTGCGACGACGTCGTGCAGGTACAGCTGAGCCACCTCCGCACCAGCGGTGTCGCCGGTGTTGGTCACCCGCACCGTCACCTCGACGGTGCCGTCGGTGGCGATCGTGTCCGCGCTCAGCCGCAGGTCGGTGTGGCTGAAGGAGGTGTAGGTGAGGCCGTGGCCGAACCCGAAGACGGCGGTCGGGTCGAGGTTCGTCACGGTGGCCTTCCCGGCGAGCCGGACGTGCCGGTAGGTCATCGGCTGCATCCCGGCAGACCGGGGGAAGGACAGGGTGCTGCGACCCGACGGGTTGATCCGGCCGCTGAGCACCCCGGCGACGGCGGCGGCGCCGTCCTGCCCGGGGAACCATGCCTGCACGATCGCGGCGCAGGTCGAGACGGCCCAGTCCAGGACGTACGGCCGGCCGCTGACCAGGACGAGGACCACCGGGGTGCCCGTGCCCAGCACGGCCTCGACCAGCGCCCGCTGTTCGCCGGGCAGGTCGAGGGAGTCGACGTCGCAGCCCTCACCGACCGTGCCGCGCCCGAAGAGCCCGGAACGGTCGCCCATCACCAGGACGGCGATGTCGGCGTCCGCGGCGGCGGCAGTGGCCTCCGCGAAGCCGTCGCGCCCGGGTTCCCGGACGTCGCAGCCGACGGCGTGCCGGACCGTCGCGTCGGGCAGCTCGGTCCGCAACGCGTCGAGCACCGTCGGCAGGACCAGGCCCGGCTCGACCTCGGGGTAATGCACCTCGACGTGGTTGGTGAACGAGTAGTCGCCGAGCAGGGCGGCGCCGCTGTCGGCGTTGGGCCCGATCACGGCGATCTGCCGCGGAGCGACCAGGGGCAGCGTGCCGTCGTTGGCGAGCAGGATCACCGACTCCTCGGCGACCCGGCGTGCGAGTGCGGCGTGCGCCGGCGGGTTGAGGTCGATGGGTCCCTGGGGGAGGTCGCCGGGCTCGTCGAGCAGGCCGAGGCCCGCCTTGAGCTGCAGGACCCGGCGCACGGACCGGTCGATCGCGGCCGCGACCTCCGGGGTCACGTCGGTGTCAAGGGTCGGGTAGCAGTCGGCGTTCGGCAGCTCGACGTCGACCCCGGCGAGCAGGGCGCGCTCGGCGGAGGCGCGCTTCCCGTCGCTCACCGCGTGCAGGGTCTGCAGGAAGTTCACGCCGAAGTAGTCGGCGACGACCGTCCCGGAGAACCCCCACTCGTCGCGGAGCAGGTCGGTCAGGATCGCCCGGTCCCCGTGCACCGGCACCTGGTCGATCTCGGAGTAGGACGGCATGACGGCGCGGGCACCGCCCTCGCGCAGCGCGACCTCGAAGGGGTACAGCAGCACCTCGGCGAGCTCTCGTTGCCCCATGTGCACGGGCCCGAGGTTGCGGCCACCCTGGGAGGCGGAATAGCCGACGAAGTGCTTGAGGGTGGCGACGATGCCGCCGCTCTCCAGACCCCTGACGAACGCGGCACCGAGAGTCCCGACCAGGTACGGGTCCTCGCCGAAGCACTCCTCGACACGACCCCACCGAGCGTCCTGGACCACGTCGAGCAGCGGGGCGAGCCCCTGGTGCACCTCGAGCGCGCGCATCGACTCCGCGATGGCGGCACCGACCTGCTCGATCAGCCGGGGGTCCCAGGTGGCGCCGTAGGCCGGCGGGGACGGGAACGTGGTCGCGCCCCAGGTGGCCACGCCGGTCAGGCACTCCTCGTGGGCGATCGCGCCGACGCCGGTCTGCGCGCGCAGGTCCGACTGCATCCGCCGAAGGGCGGCGCGCCCTTCCATCGGGTCGAGCGGCCGGGTGCCGTACAGGCGGGTCAGGTGCCCAAGGCCGCTCGCGGCCAGCGTCTCCCAGTCGGGGCTCGTCGGCATGTTCTCGTTCTGGGCCGGAGCGACAGCACCGGTCGTGGCGTCGATCCCGATCCAGGCGCCAACCAGCTGAGCGAGCTTCTGGCTCGGCGACATCCGGGCGAGCAGAGAGTCCACGCGGGTCTGTGCACTCGTCGTGAGGGCCATCGGCGTTGCCTTCCACCTGCGGCGCGTTGCCGCCATCGTGTGCGAACGGGGCGAACGGGGCGAACGGGGCGAACGGGGCGGACGGGGCGGCCGCGGTGCCTCGGTGCATCGGCGGTACCCCGTGTGCAGCCCCGGAGAGAGCGCTCTCTGGGGTGCCTCACCCAGACGATACGGGACGGCGGGACGTCGCCGCTACGACCAGATTCCGCCGCGCCGGTTCCGAGCCGCCGTTGTTCGGGCCGGCGCGAGAGAGAGCGCCTTCTGCAAGGTGCCCAGATGACCACCTGGGCGCGCCGACATCTGCCACGATGGGCGGGTGCAGCAGGTGCAGACGGCGCGCCGTGGCGCGGTGACGCTCGAGCATGTCGCCGCTGCCGCCGGGGTCTCCCGGGCGACCGCGTCCCGCGTGCTGAACGGCGTTCCGACGGTCCGGTCGGCGTCCGTCGACGCGGTCCGCCGCGCCGTTGCCGAGCTCGGTTACCGGCCCAACCCGGCGGCGCGGTCGCTCGCCCGCGGGCGGCACGACTCGATCGGTCTGGTCCTGACCGAGCGCGACCTCGCGGAGCTGCCGCACTCGTTCTTCGCCCAGCCGCTGCGGGGGGCGACGGCCGCCGTGGCGCGGCACTCGATCCAGCTGGTCCTGCTGCTCGCCGGGCAGCCCGACGACGACGCAGCCCTGCTCCGCTACCTCGACGGCAGCCACGTCGACGGCGCCCTGGTGATCCTCGAGGCGCACAGCACGCACCTGCCTGGGCTGCTCGGGGACACGGCCGTCCCGGTGGTGTACCTGGGCCGGCCGGTCGACTCCGACCCACGCGTGCACTCCTACGTCGACGTCGACAACTACGGCGGAGCCAGGCTGGCCACCGAGGAGCTGGTCGCCGCCGGCCGGCGCATGATCGGGACCATTGCGGGGCCACCGGACATGGGTGTCGCGGTGGACCGCCTTGCGGGCTGGCGTGACGTGCTGGTCGAGCACGGGATGTCGGTGCCGCAGGCGGCCTACGCCGACTTCACCGCCGACGGCGGGGCCAACGCGATGGTCCGCCTGCTCGCCGCCCAGCCGGACCTCGACGGAGTGTTCGTCGCATCCGACCTGATGGCCACCGGGGCGCTGAAGGTGCTCGCCGCCAGCGGGCGCCGAGTCCCCGCCGACGTCTCGGTCGTCGGCTACGACGACTCCATCCTTGCGACGACGGCCAGCCCACCGCTGACGTCTGTCCGGCAGCCGTTGGAGGAGATGGGCCAGCTCATGGTGGATGTCCTGCTCGACCGGATCGCCGACCCGGACGCGCCACCGGTCCAGCGCATCCTGCCGACGCAGCTCACCAGGCGCGAGTCCGTCTGACGGGCGTCGCCCGCTGAGGCAGGATGGGCGCATGCGGATCCACATCGCCGCCGACCACGCGGGTTTCGAGCTCAAGGTGCACCTGATGGAGCACCTCCGGGCGGCGGGGCACGACGTCGTCGACCACGGCGCCCTGGCCTACGAACCCGACGACGACTACCCGGCTCTGTGCATCGCGGCAGGCGAGGCGGTGGTCGCAGAACCAGGCAGCGTCGCACTGGTGATCGGTGGCTCCGGCAACGGTGAGCAGATCGCCGCGAACAAGGTGCGGGGCGTCCGGGCCGCGCTGGCCTGGAACACGGCGACCGCCGTCCTGGCCCGCGCGCACAACGACGCGAACGTGCTGGCCATCGGGGCGCGCCAGCACTCCATCGACGACGCGACGGCCATCGTCGAGGCGTTCCTTGCCGAGCCGTTCAGCGGCGACGCACGCCACCAGCGACGGATCGACCAGGTCGCCGCGTACGAGAACCGGCGCTGAGGCTCACCAGATCCACGAGCAGACCGGCAGCACCGGCCAGCCGAACGCGACGGCGGCCTGCCGCAGAGCGCCGGGTGCGTGCTCGGTGACCAGCCCGGCACCCGCCAGCGCGGCGAGCGAGACGCCGCCGAGGTAGGCCGAGCCCAGCTCGCGCACGTCGATGCTCAGGTCGACGGACGCGTCCGCGCGAGTGACCTTCGCCCCGTCGGCACCTCCGACCAGGCGCCATCGACCGGCGTTGGCCGGCAGGCGCTCGTCCGTGACCTCGAGCACCACGTCCACCGGAGCGGAGTAGCGGCGGGCGGCCAGGGCGGTCGGGACGTCCAGCAGACGGATCCACAGGTTGTCCGAGATCCGCGGCTGCGCGGCGCGCGGGTCCACCAGCAGGAACCACAGCGGGTCGTCAAGGGCCAGCAGCCAGGTCTCGACGGTCGCCATCAGGTCCAGGTCCAGCAGCACGCCCCACAGCGCCCTTGCGGTCGCGGCGTCCTGCGCGACGGCCTCCCGGACGTTGACGATGCCGCGCGGTCCGGCGTCCTGCCAGGAGCTCTTGCGCCGGAACAGGGCGTAGCCGAGCGCGGTCTCGTCCGCGGCGGACACAACGGCGATCCGCATCGACTCCGCACCGTCCCGCCAGTACTCCGGGTCGGACACGTAGGCGGCGAGCTGCTCGGGGGTGTGCCGGGTGACCCAGCCAGGCCGATCCACCCGTCCGTGCACCGCCTGCATGAGGGGTCCGTGTCGGTCGGGGTCGAGGCGCTCGAGCCGCACCCGGAGCCCGTCGGCGCCGGGGACGTCCCGCAGCGCGGCGCCGCGGGGGATCTTCATCCGCAGGTCGCTGGCGGCCAGCCCGTAGCCGAACCGTCCGTAGATCGCGGGCTCGGCGGCGAACAGGGCGGACACCGCCTCGCCGCGGTCAAGGCTCCGCGTGAAGTGGTCGTCGATCATCGAGCTGAGCAGTCCCCTGCGACGGTGCGCGGGGTGCACGCCGACCCAGGTCAGCCCGGACACCGCGGTGCGCGCGCCCGGCACCGGGAACTGCTGGTACGGGTAGGAGCCGTGAACGGCGACCAGCTCGCCTTCGTCGGTCTCGACGCCGCGGGCACGGTCCCAGGTCAACGACATGGGCAGGGCCTCGAGCTGGTCGTCGGTCACCGTCGACGGGAACGCCCAGGTGTCAAGGACGAGCAGGTCGCGGTGGCGGGACTGGGGCACCTCAACGGTGCGGTAGCCGGCAGGAAGGGGGGTCATGGTGCCCATCGTGCCGGGCCGGCGGCGTGGATGGGTACGGGATTTCGCGCGTACCGGCGGGGCGCACCGATGGTGGATCTGGACGGTGGTGCGGTGGACCGCAGTCGTTGCGGTCCGGTTGCCGCAGCTGAGCCGCCCGATCATCTCCTCGCACCGGCCTGCGCGGGATAGCCTCGCCCGGTGACCACCACGGCCTCACGCGCGTCGACATCGCGTCGACGTCGGACGATGTTCGCGCGCGGGCTGCGCTGGACCGACGTCGTGCGTCGCCGCAGGCTGATGGCGCGTCAGGTCAGCGCGACCGCGATCCTGGTGTCGCTGTCGGTGCTGGTCGCTCTGGGCATGACGGCCCAGCCGCACTGGGTGACCCCGGGCACCACCTTGTTCATCGTGCTGCTCGGCGTCTTCGGGCTGAAGCTGCCGGGGATGATCGTGCTCAGCATGGCCCTGCTGGCCCAGGTGATCGGCCTCGAGGCGAGCGGGCTCGCCGAGTTCGAGCCGGGCGCTCTGCTGGTGCTCGCGGTGGGCATCCTCGCGGCCCTGCTCTTCGTCCGGAGCCGGGACCGGCTGGGTCTGCAGGGTGCCGCCAGCGACCTGATGCTGGTCGACCTGCGCGACCGGCTCGTCGCGCACGGCCGCATCCCGGCGTTGCCCCCGCCCTGGCGGGTCGACAGCGTGGTGCGGTCCGCCTACGCGGAGGCCTTCTCCGGTGACTTCGTTGTCGCCTCGCGCAGCGGTTGCGGCACGCTGCTGGAGATCGTGCTGGTCGATGTCTCCGGCAAGGGCCAGGACGCCGGCGTGCGCGCGCTGCTGCTGTCCGGGGCGTTCGGTGGGTTGCTCGGCACCATGGAGGCAGAGCGGTTCCTGCCCGCCGCGAACGCGTACCTGCTCGCCCAGGACTGGCCGGAGGGCTTCGCCACGGCTGTGCACGTTGCGGTCCGGCTGGACACCGGGGTCTTCAGGGTGTCAACGGCGGGCCATCCGCCGGCCGTGCACATGCACGCCGGGTCGGGGCTCATCGAGCCCCTCGACACCACGGGCGGGCCGGCACTGGGGATCGTCGAGGCGCCGACGTTCGCCGTTCACGAGGGCGTGCTGGAGCCGGGCGATACCTTGATGCTCTATACGGACGGCCTGGTGGAGACCCCGGGCACCGACGTCGAGCTCGGCATCGACCGGCTGATGGGCGAGGCGGAGCGGTACGTCGCCACCCGCAGCGGCGGGGCCGACGCGGTGATCGCCGGGGTTCGAGCCGGGGACCACGACGATCGCGCGCTCCTGCTGCTCTGCCGCGAGTGATGGACGACGACTACCTCGAAGCGGTGCTCGACCTCGTGGCGGACGTGCCGCCTGGGCGCGTGATGACCTACGGCAGCATCGCCGAGGTGCTGCGCGACCGGCTCGGTCGGGGTGGTGCCCGACAGGTCGGCCAGGTGATGGCGTTCGCCGGCGGCGGGGTGCCCTGGTGGCGGGTGGTGAACGCAGCGGGGCAGCCGCCGGCACGGCTGCGTGCCACGGCCCTCGCCCGGCTCCGCGAGGAGGGCTGCCCGCTGACCGACGACGAGCAGTCCGACGACGTCGACGCGCGTGTGGTCGTCCGACGCGCGGTGTGGTGGCCGGAGGCCTGAGCAGGCCGGGTCAGCGCAGGGAACGGCGTGAGCTGATCACCCCGGTATTGAAGCCGGCCAGGTGCAGCCCGCCGCTGAACCTGGCGTGCTCGATCTTCACGCACCTGTCCATCACGACCTCCAGGCCGGCAGCCGCATCGAGCCGGGCGACCTCCTCGTGCCAGGAGCCGAGCTGCAGCCAGAGCGTCCGGCCCCCGACGGCGAGCGTCTCCTCGAGCACCGTCGGCAACTCGTCGTGCCGCCGTACTGCGCCGCCGAGGCGACAACGTGGTCGCCCGCGCCGACCAGGGCGGCGAACGTGATGAACTCCGCGGCCATCCCCGACGCCGTCGCGACCGCCCCGATGCCGCCCTCCAGCGAGGCGATCCGCTCCTCGAGCGCTGCCACTGTCGGGTTGCCGATGCGGGAGTAGATGTTCCCGTACTTCTGCAGCGCGAAGAGGCTCGCGGCGTCGGCGGTGTCGGTGAAGACGAAGCTGGTCGTCTGGTAGATCGGGACGGCCCGGGCGCCCGTGGTGGCGTCGGGGGCGCCCCCGGCGTGCAGGGCGCGGGTCCGGAAGCCCCATTGCCGATCGGTCACGTGACGACCTCCTCGGTCGTGTCCAGTTCGGCACGGCGAGCACCGCCTGGCTGCGGGTGAACCGCGGTTGTGTCCGGGGCAGCTCAGATGTAGATCGCGGGGTCCACCGCCAGGTAGGCCTCGCGCGAGCCGGGGCCGGGCCGGATCACCGCGGGCACGCCCACCGCGACGGCGCCGGCCGGCACGTCCTTGACCACCACCGCGTTCGCGCCGATCCGGGCACCGTCGCCGATCCACACCGGGCCGAGCACCTTTGCGCCCGCGCCGACCACCACGTTGTCGCCGAGGGTCGGGTGGCGCTTGCCGTGCCTCATCGACGTCCCACCGAGCGTGGATCCGTGGAAGAGCACGACGTCGTCGCCGACCACGGCGGTCTCGCCGACCACGACGCCCATCCCGTGGTCGATGAACAGCCGGCGACCGATCTGGGCCCCCGGATGGATCTCGACCCCGGTGGCGAAGCGGGTCAGCTGGGAGAGCAGGCGGGCCGGCAGCCGGAGCCCCGGCTCACGCCACATCCGGTGCGCGATCCGGTGGGACCACACGGCGTGCACGCCCGGGTACCCGAGCGCGACCTCGAGCGCCGAGCGCGCAGCGGGGTCGCGGGTGCGGGCCGCCTCGAGGTCCTCCCGGAGCACGGCGAGGAAGCGTTGCAGGCGTCTCATGGCTCAGTCCATCAGGTCGGCGTAGAGGACCGAGGACAGGTAGCGCTCGCCGAACGACGGCACGATGACCACGATCAGCTTCCCGGCGTTCTCCGGCCGATGCGCCACCTGCACGGCCGCATGGATCGCGGCACCCGAGGAGATGCCGACCAGCAGGCCCTCACGCTTGGCGGTGTCCCGGGCCACCCGGATGGCGGTGTCGGCGTCGACGTCGATGATCTCGTCGTAGACCGTCGTGTCAAGGATCTCGGGGACGAAGTTCGCCCCGAGGCCCTGGATCTTGTGCGGGCCCGGCCGGCCACCGTTCAGGATCGGGGACTCGGCGGGCTCGACGCCGATGATCTGCACCCCCGGCTTGCGCTTCTTCAGTACCTGCCCGACGCCGGTGATGGTCCCGCCGGTGCCGATGCCGGCGACGAAGATGTCCACCTGACCGTCGGTGTCCGCCCAGATCTCCTCGGCTGTGGTCGCACGGTGGATGGCGGGGTTGGCCTCGTTGGCGAACTGACGCGCGAGGACCGCCCCCGGGCGCTCCGCCGCGATCTGCTCGGCGCGGTCCACGGCGCCCTTCATCCCCTCGGAGCCCGGGGTGAGGATGAGCTCGGCACCGAAGGCCCGCAGCAGCGCCCGACGCTCCTTCGACATCGTCTCCGGCATGGTGAGCACGACGTCGTAGCCGCGTGCCGCGCCGACCATGGCCAGCGCGATCCCGGTGTTCCCGGAGGTCGCCTCGACGATCGTTCCGCCCGGTGGCAGCTCACCGGAGGCCTCGGCGGCGTCGACGATGGACACCCCGATCCGGTCCTTGACCGAGCTGGCCGGGTTGTAGAACTCGAGCTTGGCGGCGACCGTCGCCCCGGCACCTTCGGTCACGCGGTTCAGGCGGACCAAGGGCGTGTTGCCGACCAGGGCGGTGACGTCGTCGTAGATGCGGGTCATGATTCCTCGTCTCGGTCTGAAGGGGATCGCCGCTGGCGCCAACCGTGCATGGGGCATCGGCATTCCCCGGTGGGGAAGCCTCGGTGGCGGGGCGGGGAGCGCTGGCGGGAGCGGCAGGGGCGGCCGACGACGGCTGCGGGGGAGCCAGCGCTCTACAGACAGTGGCAGGTACGGCAGGCGGAGATGGCGGTGGCGGTCACGCGCATCTCCTCCCTTGTCGTCCGACGCCGCTGACGGTAGCCGCACCGCACGGGAGATGCAACGGTGCGCCCACGCCAGGCACGCCAGGCACGGCTGGGCAGACGCGGCTGCCCCGTGCCGAACCGGTCCCTACGGTGCGGGCGCTCCCTCGACGGCAGCCAGCCACGCCTGTGCCAGGAGGCCGTGCCCCGCGGTGGTCGGGTGCACACCGTCGGCGCACCACTGCTGTGCCGTGGTCCTGGCGGCGGCGGCGCGGAAGACGTCGGCGGCCGGCACCAGCACCGCCTCGTACTCGGCTGCCAGGCGTTGCACGACGGCGATCCGGGGCGCCAGATCGTCCCACCACAGCTCCTGGTCCCGACTGACCGGGGCCAGGAACGGTTCGATCAGCACGAACCGTCGCACGCCGCGGGCGACGGCGGCGTCGAGCACGGCCCGGTAGTTCTGCTCGTACGTCTGCGCGCTCGTGCTGGCGCCCTCGTCGTAGCGGCGCCAGGTGTCGTTGATCCCGACCAGTACCGAGATCACGGTCGGCTCGAGGGACAGCACGTCATCCGCCCAACGAGCGCGGAGCAGGTCCGAGGTGTCGCCACCGACGCCGCGGTTGGCGAACGTCAGGCCGAGCTCGGGGTGCCGTGCGCCCAGCAGCGCGGCGACGATGCCGGCGTAGCCGTGCCCCAGGCTGTCCGGGTCGGCCCGGTCACGGCCCCAGTCGGTGACGGAGTCCCCGGTGAGCACGACGCGGTCGCCCGGGCGCAGCAGGGCCCGGCGCTGGATCTCGGCCTCGTTCACGATCATCGATGCTAGGGCCCGATGGTGTCCCGATCGGCATGTCGGGGGAGCCGGCCGGTCGGACCAACGTGCGCGCCCCGGATGCATCTGGAGCGGGCGACGGGAATCGAACCCGCATGACCAGCTTGGAAGGCTGGAGCTCTACCATTGAGCTACGCCCGCAACGTCCCGCAGGACGGCGGACCAAGGGTAACGGCTCCCGGGCGCCGATCGCTGCCCGGCACCCGGCTGCGTGGTCCTGGCGGCACCCTCGTCCGCGAGCCGCACTAGGCTTCGCGGTGTCACGGGATGTGGCGCAGTTTGGTAGCGCGTCCGCTTTGGGAGCGGAAGGTCGTGGGTTCGAATCCCGCCATCCCGACCGAGGATCCGACCGGTGAGGCCTTGGCTGCCGGGGGCGGCTGCGCTCGCAGTCGCGCGGGTGCCGCGGGTAGGTGCCGTAGGATCATGGGGCCGCGCGCCCGTCCCGGTGCGCCGATCGAGGGCGCAACGCCCGTCGTCGTCCACCTGCCCCGCCCGAGGGAGACCACTGCTGTGAAGAGTGCCGTCGAGACCCTGGATGCCACAACGGTCAAGCTGACCGTCGAGGTGTCCCACGACGAGCTGAAGCCGAGCATCGACCACGCCTACGAGCACGTCGGTTCGCAGGTTGCGATCCCCGGCTTCCGCAAGGGCAAGGTCCCACCGCGAATCCTCGACCAGCGGGTCGGTCGCGCGACGATCATCGAGCACGCGGTGAACGACGGGCTGCCGACGTTCTACCGCCAGGCGATCACTGAGGCGAACCTGCGCCCGCTCGGCCAGCCGGAGATCGAGGTCACGGCAGTGCCGGCACTGACCGAGGCCGACGGTGGGCTCAGCTTCACCGCACAGGTCGAGGTCCGCCCCGAGCTGGACCTGCCCGACCTGGCCGGCCTCACCGTCATCGTCGACGACGTCACGGTGGCGGAGGAGGACGTCGACGCCCGGCTCGACGCACTTCGGGAGCGGTTCGGCTCCCTCGTCGGGGTCGACCGCCCGGCAGCCGACGGTGACTACGTCGTCGTCGACCTGCGCGCGGTGATCGGCGACGAGGAGATCGACTCGGTGAGCGGGATCTCCTACCAGATCGGCTCCGGGAACCTGCTCGAGGGCCTCGACGAGGCGTTGAGCGGGCTCTCCGCCGGCGAGACCACCACCTTCCATGCGCCGCTGGCCGGTGGCGAGCACGCGGGCAAGACCGCCCAGGTGACGGTGACCGCGACGTCGGTCAAGGAACGCGACCTGCCGGCCGCCGACGACGAGTTCGCCGAGCTGGCCAGCGAGTTCGACACCCTCGCCGAGCTGCGCGCCGACCTGCGCGAGCAGGTCGGCCGGATCAAGGCGCAGAGCCGCGCCGTGCAGGCGAGGGACCGGCTGCTCGAGCAGCTGCGCGCGAGCGCCGAGGTCCCCCTGCCGGCCGGCGTGGTCGAGGACGAGATCCACCGGCACCTGGAGTCCGAGGGCCGGCTGGAGGACGAGGCGCACCGGGCAGAGGTCGAGGCCGAGACCCGGGCCTCGCTCGCCGAGCGGATCCTGCTGGACACCCTCGCCGAGCGACTCGCTGTCAAGGTCAGCCAGGAAGAGCTGCTGGAGTACCTGGTCAACGCCTCGACCCAGTACGGGATGGACCCCAACGCCTTCATCGAGTCGGTCGACCAGCAGGGGCAGATCCCGGCGATGGTGGCCGAGGTCGGTCGGTCGAAGGCAACGGCCGTCGCGTTGCGGCGGGTGCGCGTGGTCGACCCGGCCGGCGACGTCGTCGACCTGTCCGAGTTCATCGGCAAGGAAGGCGAGGCCGACGCCGCGACGTCCGTCCCGGCTCCCCAAGACCTGGCCGAGCCGGACGACGCCGCGGACGAGCAGGCCTGAGCTGGCGCGGCAGCCCGGCCGCACCGGGCCGGCCCGACCGGCCCTGACGGCAGCGGGACCACGCACTGCGCCGTCAGCGAAAACCCGTCCCGGCGGGACGTCGTGGCTCGACGTGCCGCGTTAGGGTCACAGCGGATGTCGAGGCGCCGGCGGTGACCGGAGTCCGGGAGCAGCACAGAGGACGCGAACGAGGGAGAGCCGTGAACCAGACCATCCAGGGCGAGCTCAGGCGGGAAGCGCGCGGTGACGGTCCGAGCCTTGGCCTGAACGACCACATCTACAACCGGCTGCTGCGCGAGCGGATCATCTGGCTGGGCACCGAGGTGCGGGACGAGAACGCCAACGCGATCTGCGCGCAGATGATGCTGCTGGCCGCCGAGGACCCGGACAAGGACATCTACCTGTACATCAACTCCCCGGGCGGCTCGATCACCGCGGGCATGGCGATCTACGACACGATGCAGTACATCCAGCCCGACGTCGCGACGGTGGCGGTCGGCGTGGCCGCGTCGATGGGGCAGTTCCTGCTCTCCTCAGGTGCCCAGGGCAAGCGCTACGCCACCCCGCACGCGCGGGTGATGATGCATCAGCCGTCCGGCGGCATCGGCGGCACCGCCACCGACGTCCGGATCAACGCCCAGCTCATCCTGCACATGAAGAAGGTGCTCGCCGAGCTGACCGCCGAGCAGACCGGCAAGTCCCTTGAGCAGGTCACCGCCGACTCCGACCGCGACCGCTGGTTCACGGCCGAGGAGGCGATGGAGTACGGCTTCGTCGACAAGGTCGTCACCCACGCCGTTGCGGTCGCCGGCGGCGGCGGGACGGCCTGAGCGCAACCCGCGCCAACAGACCCTGAGCATCGAAGGAGCACCCGTGAGCACCGAGTACCAGTTCATCTCCCGAGCGGCGGCCCTCGCCGGTCCGGGCGGCACCGCACTGCCCTACGGCCCGCCGTCGTCGCGGTACGTGCTGCCCCAGTTCGAGGAGCGCACGGCCTACGGCTTCAAGCGGCAGGACCCCTACACCAAGCTGTTCGAGGACCGGATCATCTTCCTTGGCGTCCAGGTCGACGACGCCTCGGCCGACGACGTGATGGCTCAGCTGCTGGTCCTGGAGAGCCAGGACCCGGACCGGGACATCACCCTGTACATCAACTCCCCGGGTGGCTCGTTCACCGCGCTGACCGCGATCTACGACACGATGCAGTACATCAAGCCGCAGATCCAGACCGTCTGCCTTGGCCAGGCGGCCTCCGCCGCCGCCGTGCTCCTGGCCGCCGGCGCGCCCGGCAAGCGCCTGGCCCTGCCCAACGTCCGCGTCCTGATCCATCAGCCGGCCATCGAGGGCGGCGGCTACGCCCAGGCATCGGACATCGAGATCCATGCCGCCGAGCTGATCCGGATGCGCGAGTGGCTCGAGGCGACGATCGCCTTCCACACCGGGCAGACCGAGGCGCAGGTCCGCGCGGACATCGAGCGGGACAAGATCCTCACGGCGATCCAGGCCAAGGAGTACGGCCTGGTCGACCAGGTGCTGGCCAGCCGCAAGGGCGTCGTCGTCCCCGTCGTCATCCCCACCGCCTGAACGGGCGCCCACACCGGGTGAAAGGACACGCCGGTGGGCCCTTCTGCGGCTGACATGGGGGCCTTCGTGGTGTGCAATGGTCGTAACAGGGGACCCGGGCACCCGCGCCCCAGGAAGGAGCTACGCAGTGGCACGCATCGGTGACGGCGCTGACCTGCTCAAGTGCTCCTTCTGCGGGAAGAGCCAGAAGCAGGTCAAGAAGCTGATCGCAGGGCCGGGCGTCTACATCTGCGACGAGTGCATCGACCTGTGCAACGAGATCCTCGAGGAGGAGCTGGCCGAGGCCGCCGAGGTCGGCATGGTCCAGCTGCCAAAGCCCCGGGAGATCTTCGAGTTCCTCGAGCAGTACGTGATCGGACAGGAGCCCGCCAAGCGGTCGCTCGCCGTCGCGGTCTACAACCACTACAAGCGGATCCAGGCCGGCGAGGGGCTGCGTCCCGACGTGGACGACGTCGAGCTGTCGAAGTCCAACATCCTGCTCATCGGACCCACCGGCTGCGGCAAGACCTACCTCGCCCAGACCCTCGCGAAGATGCTGAACGTGCCGTTCGCACTCGCCGACGCCACCGCCCTGACGGAGGCCGGCTACGTGGGCGAGGACGTCGAGAACATCCTGCTCAAGCTCATCCAGGCCGCCGACTACGACGTCAAGAAGGCCGAGACGGGCATCATCTACATCGACGAGATCGACAAGATCGCCCGCAAGGCCGAGAACCCGTCGATCACCCGCGACGTCTCCGGTGAGGGCGTCCAGCAGGCCCTGCTGAAGATCCTCGAAGGTACGACGGCGTCCGTGCCGCCGCAGGGTGGCCGCAAGCACCCGCACCAGGAGTTCATCCAGATCGACACCACGAACGTGCTGTTCATCGTCGCTGGAGCCTTCGCGGGCCTCGAGGACATCATCACCTCGCGTTCGGGCCGGCACGGCATCGGCTTCGGCGCCCCGCTGCACTCCCCGGACGACACCGACGTCTTCGGTGACGTGATGCCGGAGGACCTGCTCAAGTACGGTCTGATCCCGGAGTTCATCGGTCGGGTGCCGGTCATCACGACGGTGTCCCCGCTGGACCAGAACGCCCTGGTCCGGATCCTCACCGAACCCCGCAACGCGCTGATCAAGCAGTACGAGCGGATGTTCCAGATCGACGGGGTGGAGCTGGAGTTCACCGAGGGAGCCGTGTCCGCGGTCGCCGACCAGGCATTGCTGCGCGGGACCGGTGCCCGGGGCCTGCGCGCGATCCTCGAAGAGGTGCTGCAGCAGGTGATGTTCGACGTGCCGAGCCGGGACGACGTCGCCCGCGTGGTGATCACGCGCGAGGCGGTCCTGGAGAACGTGAACCCGACGATCGTGCCGCGCGAGGCGGCTGCGCCCGCCAAGCGCACCCCACGGGAGAAGTCCGCCTGAGTTCAGCCTCCCGAGGGGTGGCGCGCGGCGCCTGACTGAACAAGGGTGGACAGGGACAGGGGCCGGCTCCGGTCGGCCTGGCCGAAGGATCCCGAGGTGCTCGATGAAGCTCGACCCGCTCAAGCCGCTGCTCGACCATGACGGCCCCCTGACGACGGTGTGCCTGGACGTCACCAGGGCCGAGGAGGCCGGGGATCGCGAGCTGCGCAGCAGGTGGAACGGGCTGCGCAAGCGACTGGAGGCGGCCGGAGCACCGTCGGAGACGATCGACGCCCTCGCGGAAGTGGTGCTGCGCACGACCCACGTGCCCGGGCCGCACGGCCGGTTCGTCGTCGCGTCGGGCGCCCGGATCCTGTACGACCGCGTGCTGTCCGGCCCCCCCACCCACGAGGAGGCCTTCCACGACGGCGTCCCGGCGCTGATGCCCGCCGCGCAGGCCGAGGAGGACGCGGTCAGGTACCTGCTGGTCGAGGTCGACCGGTCCGGCGCCGACCTGACCTGGTCCGGCACGGACACCCCGGCGCCCGAGCCGGACGCGGGCCATGTCGAGGGTGGTCACGACGTGCTGCACAAGGTGCGCGCGGGCGGGTGGTCCCACCGACGGATGCAGTCCCGGGTGGAGGACTCCTGGGAGCGCAACGCCGAAGCGGTCGCCGCCGAGCTGGACCGTGCGGTGGTCGACCACCGTCCGGAGCTCGTCCTGATCACCGGGGACGTCCGGGCCGTCGCGCTGATCCGGGAGGAGCTCGGCCGGCCGACCGCCGACCTGCTGGTGGAGGTCCCGGGCGGTTCCCGTGCGGACGGGGTCAAGGAGGACGTCTTCGGCGGGAACGTGCACCAGGTGCTCGAGGCCCATCGGGCCCGGCGCCGGGCGAAGATCACCGACCGGATGCGCGAGGCACTGGGCCGTGGTGAGGGCGCGGTGACCACTCTCGCGGACGTCGTGGAGGTGCTGCGGCGCGGTCAGGTGGCCGAGCTGCTGTTCACGGAGGACGCGGCGGGGCGACCGGCTGCCCTGGACGAGCGTCAGGTCTGGACCGGCGCGGGGCCGCTGGACATCGCCCTTCGCCGAAGTGAGCTGGCTGCCCTTGGCGTGCCTTCCGGCGAGGCGCGCCAGATGCGTGCCGACATCGCGGTGCTCCGCGCCGCGACCGCCCAGGACGCCGGCTTCACGTTCGCACTGGAGGGCAGCGTCGACCTGGTGGACGGCGTCGGCGCCCTTCTGCGGTGGAGCGACCAGGCGACGCCGCACGAGGCGGCCCCCAGCTACACCAAGGACCGCAAGCGGCTGGGCCACAGCTCCGGCAGGCGCTGAGCGGCGCGCTGAAGGAGGTTCCCCGCTCGCCGTGCGCCGCCGTCACGGCTCGTACAGAGCCTCCACCTGCTCGGCGAAGTCCCGCAGGACCGCCGCCCGCTTCACCTTCAGCGAGGGCGTGAGGTAGCCGTTCTCGACCGTGAAGTCCTTGTTCAGCACACTGAACTTGCGGATGGACTCGGCGCGCGAGACCGCTTCGTTGGCCCGCTCGACGGCGCGGTCGAGCGCCGCGAGCACCGCGTGGCTCTTGGTCGCACTGGTGACGTCCATCGCGGGCAGGCCGTGGCCGGCGAGCCAGCCGGGCAGCATCTCCGGGTCAAGGGTGACCAGCGCCCCGATGAACGGCTTCGCGTCACCCACCACGACCACCTGGCTGACCAGGGGGTGGCCGCGCAGGCGGTCCTCGAGCACGGCGGGGGCGACGTTCTTGCCGCTCGCGGTGACGATGATCTCCTTCTTGCGGCCGGTGATCGTCAAGAAGCCGTCGGAGTCCAGGCTGCCAAGGTCGCCGGTCCGGAACCAGCCGTCCTCGAAGGTCTCGGCGGTCGCCGCCGGGTTGTTGTGGTAGCCACGGAACACGTGATCGCCCTTGACCTGGATCTCGCCGTCGTCGGCGATCCGGATCGAGGTGCCCGGCATCGGGGGTCCGACGGTGCCGATCCTGAACGACTCGGCCCGGCCGACCGCCGTCGGTGCCGTGGTCTCGGTCAGGCCGTAGCCCTCCAGCACCCGAAGCCCGAGACCGCGGTAGAAGTGCCCGAGGCGCTCACCGAGCGGCGCGCCACCGGAGATCGCGTACTTCGCCTGGCCGCCGAGGGCGTTGCGCAGCTTGTGCAGCACCAGGCGGTCGGCGAGGGCGTGCTGGGCCTTGAGCGCGGCATTGGGGCCCTCCGTGCTGTCCAGGGCTCGGGAGTAGACGATGGACGTCTTGGCTGCCCACCGGAACAGCTTGAGCTTGCTTCCGCCGCCGGCCTTCTGCTCGGAGGAGTTGTAGACCTTCTCGAAGACCCGCGGGACGGAGAGGATGAACGTCGGCTTGAAGGTGCCGAGGTCCGCGAGCAGGTTCTTGGTGTCCGGCGTGTGCCCGATGACAGCGCCGGTGGCCACGCAGAGCACCTCGATGAACCGCGCGAACACGTGCGCCAGCGGCATGAAGAGCAGGGTGCGTGACCCTGGGGCGGCGCAGACGTCGTACAGGCCCCGCTGGCCCTCGAGGCTGAGCATCACGAAGTTGCGGTGGCTGAGCTCGGCGCCCTTTGGGCGGCCGGTCGTGCCGGAGGTGTAGATGATCGTTGCCAGGTCGTCGGGGCTGGCAAGAGCGCTCCGGCGCTCGATCTCGGCGTCGCCGACGCCTCGGCCCTCCTGGGTGAGCTCATGGATGGCTCCGTCGTCGATCAGCAGCACCCGGCCGAGGTCGGGGAGCTGGTCGCGCACGGACTCGGTCAGGGTGGCGTGCGCCTGGGACTCGACGATGGCGAGGCGCACCCCGGCGTCGGCCAGGATCCACTGCACCTGGTCGGCCGATGAGGTCTCGTAGACCGGGACGGGGACCGCGCCGGCCGCCCAGATCGCGAAGTCGAGCAGGGTCCACTCGTAGCGCGTGCGGCTCATGATCGAGACTCGGTCACCGGGCTCGATCCCGGACGCGACCAGACCCTTGGCGACCGTGGTGACGTTGTCGGCGAAGGTCTGGATGCTCATCGGCGTCCAGGTGCCGCCGAGGCCGGCCTTGAGCTCCAGGAAGGTTCCGGCGGGCTCACGTGCCACCCGATCGGCCAGGAGCCGGGGGATGGACACCACGGATTCCGGGGTGATCAGGCTCGGGCTGGTCATCTCGCGCACGGCGTCTCCAGTGACGTCAGAAGGCGGCCGGGGGAGCAGGCCGTCCCGGTGACGATATCGCGGGGACGGGAGTGCGGGACCGGTCCGACGCCGGGCTTCGGCCCGGCCGCGCGGCCGGGGTCAGGTCGGGTCGATGTGCGTGGGGTCCAGCACCCGGCGCAGGAACGCCTGGGTGCGCTCCTCGCGCGGGGCGCCGAGCACCTGGTCCGGGGGACCTTCCTCGAGCACCACGCCGTCGTCCAGGAAGATCACCCGGTCGCCCACCTCCCGGGCGAAGATCATCTCGTGCGTGACCACGAGCATCGTCATGCCCTCCTCGGCGAGCGTCCGCATCACCGCGAGCACCTCACCGACCAGCTCCGGGTCAAGCGCGGAGGTCGGCTCGTCGAAGAGCATCAGTGCCGGGTCCATGCTCAGCGCCCGGGCGATCGCCACGCGCTGCTGCTGGCCGCCGGACAGCTGGCCCGGCGCCGAGTTGGCCCGGTCGGCCAGGCCGACGTGCTCGAGGTTCTTCATCGCGACGGCTTCGGCCTCGGCCTTCGACCTGTGCAGCACCTGGCGCTGGGCGAGCGTGCAGTTCTCCAGCACGCTGCGGTGCGGGAACAGGTTGAACTGCTGGAACACCATCCCGACGTGGGTGCGGACCCGGTCGATGTCCACGTCCGGGTCGGTCACCTCGGTGCCGAGCACGTGGATGGTGCCGGCCGTCGGCTGCTCGAGCAGGTTGATGCAGCGCAGCAGGGTGGACTTGCCCGAGCCGGAGGCGCCGATGATGCAGACCACCTCGCCCTGGCGCACGGTCAGGTCGATACCGCGCAGCACCTCGCGCTCGCCGAACGACTTGTGCAGCCCGGCGATCTCGACGACGGGGCCTGGAGTGCTGGTGCTCATACGTGTCCCTTGTAGCCGGTCGTGCGCTCGAGCCAGCGGGTCAGCGAGCTGAGCGGGATGGTGATCAGTAGGTACATGACACCGACAGCGAGAATCGAGGTCAGACCGCCTCCTGCCTGGCTCAGCGCCCCCCTGCCAAGCCTCGTCAGCTCGAAGGTGTCAGGCGTGAGGCCGAGGACGAAGACCAGCGAGCTGTCCTTGAGCAGCAGCACTGCTTCGTTGGTCAATGGCGGCAGCACGATCCGGAACGCCTGCGGGACGACGACTCGCGCGAGCGTGGCCGTTGCGGACATGCCCAGCGAGCGAGCGGCCTCGACCTGGCCCTTGGGGACCGCTTGGATTCCGGCGCGGAGGGTCTCGGCGATGTACGCGGCGGAGACCACGCCGAGGGCTATCGCGATCTGCAGGATGATGGAGTCGAACCTGATGTCGAAGGCGGCGGGCACGCCGTACCCGAACGCGATGACGACCAGAAGGGCCGGAATCCCGCGGAAGAACTCGATGTAGCCGGTGGCAATGACCCGGTACACCCGCACCGTCGACAGCTTCATCAGCGCGAGGACAAGACCGAGTGCCAGTCCGACCGCGAAGGCGGCCGCCGTGTAGACGACCGTGTTCCCAGCGGCATGGATAAGGCGGGGAGCGATCGCCTCGATCGCCACCGGGTTGAAGAACGCCGAGCCGACCCGCTCCCAGTCGGCGGTCATGGCCAGCGCCACCGCGATGAGGATCAGGATGGCGTACTGCACCCGCCGGGAGAGCCGGGCTCGTCGGCGCGGGCTCATCCGCGCCCGGCCCGCCAGGGCGGACCGGGCGTCGGAAGGAGCGGTGGTCATCAGTCCGAGGTCGGCTCGGTGCCGATGTACTTGACGTAGATGTCGTCGTACGTGCCGTCGGACAGGATCCGAGCCAGGGTGTCATTGACGGCCGCGAGCAGGGCGGTGTTCCCGGTCTTGACGCCGAGCCCGTACTGCTCGCCGGTCGGGAAGGTGGCGCCGACCTCGAACTCATCGCCGGCGAACGGGCCGAGGACGGCGATGTCGTTGATCACCGCGTCGACCTGCCCGGAACGCAGCGCCTCGATCTGCAGGCCGAGGTCCTCGAACTCGAGGGTCTTCAGGCCCTGCTCCGTGGCGTAGTCCGCGCCGGTGGTGGCCTGTTGGACGCCGACGGTGAGGCCTGCGAGGTCCTCCACGGACGCGAGGCTCGAGCCGGCAGGCACGAGAAGGCCCTGGTCGGCGTCGAAGTAGGGCTCGGAGAAGTCCATCTTCGACTCGCGGACATCGTTGATTGAGATGCCGGAGGCGACGATGTCGCAGTTGCTCGAGTTGAGGTCCTCGCCGGACTGGATGCCCTCGAACAGGGTGACCTTGATCGCCATCTCGACGCCGAGGTCCTTCGCGACCTCGTTCACGATGTCCATGTCGAGGCCGACGACCTCGCCGTCCTTCTCGAACTCGAACGGCTCGTACGGCGGGTTGGTGCAGACCGTCAGGGTGCCGTCGGTGATCAGCGAGATCTGATCGCCGCCGGTGTCGTTCGCCGTGGAGCTGCAGGCGGTGAGCAGCAGGGCGGCCGCGGCCACCGGGGCCACGATCCGAGCTGGGGTACGCATGGGATGGTCCTCTCGTGACGGTGTCTCGCATGACTATACGACGGCAACGATAACTATGCACAGATGCTATGGGGAGGGACGCTGGTCCCAGGACCGTGATCTTTGCAGAAGTCGCGTCACCGGGAGATGGCGATCACGTTTCAGATTGCCTCGAGGCTTACCGACAGCACGGTGGGGACATCCCGGGCGTCGTCCCCGAGCAGGACCAGGTCCGCGACCCGGCCGGCCGCGCGCACGTCGGAGGCGGCCGCCTGGACAAGGGCCAGCTCGGCCGTCGGCACGGCGACCTCTGCCCGGACGATCCCGGTCCGCATCGAGACCTTGGCCTCCGACTTGACCTTGCGCAGGGCAGCCAGCGCCCGACCTGCGGCGGCGAGGGTGCCGGGATCGACGTCGTCGGCCGCGGCGCGCAGGGGAGCGGCGTCGGGCCACGGCGCGCGGTGCACCGAGCCCTCCCGCCACCACGACCAGACCTCCTCGGTGGCGAACGGCAGGACGGGTGCCAGCAGCCGCAGGATCGTGTCGAGGGCAAGGACCAGGGCCGCCCGGGCCGACCTTGTGGGCTCAGTCGCGTCTGCCGGGATCGACTCGCTGCCGTACGCGCGGTCCTTGACGAGCTCGAGGTAGTCGTCGCAGAACGTCCAGAAGAACGTCTCGGTGGCCTCGAGGGCGCGGGTGTGGTCGTAGGTGTCGAGGGCTTGCGTCGCGGTGTCCACGACGTCGGCCAGCGCGGCGAGCATCCCGCGGTCGAGGGCCTCGGTTACCCGCGAGGCGTCCGGCAGGTCGTCGCCGGTGATCCCGAGGACGAACTTGCTCGCGTTGAGCACCTTTATGGCCAGCCGCCGGCCGATCTTCATCTGGCCGACCTCGAAGGCCGCGTCCGTGCCCAGCCGGGCGGAGGCCGCCCAGTACCGCACGGCGTCGGACCCGTGCTCCTCCAGCAGCCCCATCGGCGTGACGACGTTGCCCTTGGACTTGGACATCTTCTTGCGGTCCGGGTCGAGGATCCAGCCGGAGATGGCGGCGTGCGCCCACGGCAGGCAGTCGTGCTCGAGGTGCGACCGCACCACCGTGGAGAACAGCCAGGTCCGGATGATGTCCTGGCCCTGCGGCCGCAGGTCCATCGGGAACACCCGGGCGAACAGGTCCGGGTCGCGCTCCCAGCCGCCGGCGATCTGCGGGGTGAGCGACGACGTCGCCCAGGTGTCCATCACGTCCGCCTCGCCGACGAAGCCGCCCGGGACGCCGCGCTGGTCGGCGGAGTAGCCGGGGGCGACGTCACTGCTCGGGTCGACCGGCAGAGCCGACTCGTCGGGGACGATCGGGTGCTCGTGGTCGGTCTCACCGTCGGTCGTGACCGGGTACCACAGTGGGATCGCGACGCCGAAGAACCGCTGGCGGGAGACCAGCCAGTCCCCGTTCAGGCCGCCGACCCAGTTCTCGTAGCGCACCCGCATGAAGTCGGGGTGGAAGGCGAGCTCCTGGCCGCGGGCGAGCAGCTCGGCGCGCAGGTCACGGCGGTCCCAGTCCCGCCCGCCGTTGCGGATGTACCACTGGCGGGAGGTGACGATCTCCAGCGGCTTGTCGCCCTTCTCGAAGAAGTTCGTCATGCGCTGGGTCGGGGTCGGCTCGCCGTCCAGGTCGCCGGTCGCGCGCAGCGCGTCGACGACGGCGGCCCGTGCCCCGTACATGGTGCGCCCGGCGAGCTCGTCGTACCGGGCCCGGCCGCCCTCGGTGGTGATCCACTCGGGGGTCTCCGCGAGCATCCTGCCGTCCCGGGCGATCACCGACCGGGTGGGCAGCTGCAGCTCGCGCCACCACTGGACGTCGGTCAGGTCGCCGAAGGTGCAGCACATCGCGATACCGGCGCCCTTGCCCGGCTCGGCCGCCGGGTGGGCCAGCACCGGGATCTCGATGTCGAACAGGGGAGCGCGCACCGTGGCCCCGAACAACCCCTGGTAGCGCTCGTCGTCGGGGTGGGCGATCAGCGCGACCACCGCGGGGATCAGCTCCGGCCGGGTGGTCTCGATGAAGATCGGGGCGCCGTCGCCGGCCGTGCCCACCGGGTGGAACGCGACCCGGTGGAAGTGCCCCGGGTACTCGCGGGCCTCGAGCTCGGCCTGCGCGACGGCGGTCTGGAACGTCACGTCCCACAGGCCAGGAGCCTCGGCCTGGTACGCCTCGCCGCGGGCCAGGTTGCGCAGGAACGCCCGCTGGGCGGCTGTCCGGGCCCGTTCGTCGATGGTCTGGTACGTGTGGTTCCAGTCGACCGAGAGCCCGAGCCGTCGCCACAGCGCCTCGAACTGCTGCTCGTCCTGGACGGTCAGGCGCCCGCACAGCTCGACGAAGTTGCGCCGCGAGATGGGCACCTGGTCCGCGGACTTGATGCTCTTGCCCTCGCCGCCCTCGCGCGGGGGCGTGAACGCGGCGTCGTACGGCAGGGACGGGTCGCAGCGCACGCCGTAGTAGTTCTGCACCCGACGCTCGGTCGGCAGGCCGTTGTCGTCCCAGCCCATCGGGTAGAAGACCTGCCGCCCACGCATCCGCTGGAACCGGGCAAGGACGTCGGTGTGGGTGTAGCTGAAGACGTGCCCGACGTGCAGCGACCCGGAGACCGTCGGGGGCGGGGTGTCGATCGAGTACACCTGCTCGCGGGTGGCGGTCCGGTCGAACGCGTAGGTGCCCTGGTCGTGCCAGACGCCGCCCCACCGGTCCTCCAGCCCGTCAAGGCTGACCTTCTCCGGTACCCGGGACGCCGGCGTCGGCGTGGTGGGACGGGGGTCGGTGGGGCTCTGGTCGCTCATGGTCGCCGATTGTCCCAGATGCGTGACGGGGCCCGTGACGCGGCCCGTGATGCGGCTTGGCGGGGCCGCCGCACCTTGAGGTCAAGAATCCTTGACATGGTGTCGCGTCTACCGTACATTCTCCATGTCAAGGATTCTTAACACCGACCTACGGGAGCCGACGTGACGTACGAGGAGAAGGGCACCTGGGTCTACCTGGTCGCCATCGTCGTGACGTTCGGCGGCTACGTCGCCGTGCTGCTCGCACGGGCCGGCGGCGGCCCCGTCGCCGAGGTCGCGTACGTCGCCCCGATGCTGTGGGCCATCGGGATCTCGGTCGCCCTGACCATCGTCGGGAGCATCTTCGTCGAGGTCGTCCGACCGAGCGACAGCACGACGGCCGACGTCAGGGACAAGGAGATCAGTCGGTCCGGTGACTACGTCACGGGCATGGTCGTCAGTGTCGGCGTGCTCCTGCCGCTCGGGCTGGCGATGGCGCAGGCCGAACACTTCTGGATCGCGAACGCGATCTACGCGGTGTCCGCCCTCGGCGCGGTGGCCGGCACCGTCGTCAAGCTCGTCGCCTACCGCCGGGGGCTGTAGCCGTGGGCAAGGCGACGAGAGTCACCAACACCATCCGCACGCTGCGGTTCGCCAACGGTGAGATGACCCAGGCCGACCTGGCCACGCGCATCGGGGTCACCCGGCAGACCGTCATCGCCATCGAGCA